>BNJU01000707.1_pt1:0-232500 | contig 316882 bp, 317 predicted proteins | sample 8539281 | NCBI WGS metagenome assembly BNJU01 (sample SAMD00202456, study PRJDB9452) | human saliva metagenome | isolation source: human saliva | place: Japan
TGTGCTACATCTTATGGCTTTTCGTACCATCAGACCTGTGGAAGTCTATACGCACACTCATGTCTGGAATTACCTGCTTACGCAGCGTTCCTCTCTCTCGCGGGTGTACGATTTCATAGCAGTCTCTGTGAGAGCTTGCAGTTCTTGATACACTGATAGCGTTGTTAGGATTAAACTGACGATGCGCGTGTCATCTGAAGCTTATAGACGCAAAAGCCACCCGCCAAGAGTAACTCACATGCTATAAAGAAAGAAAGACGCAAACTTCAGAATAAAAGCAATTATTGACATAGTTTCTGAACTTATACCCCTTACTTGTTTGTGTTGATTGTTTTACGATAGCTGACAGTATCACATGCCATGCAATGATGATAGCAAATGACTGAGATACCAAAGATGACTACCAATGGACAGCAAGTAATCAAGAAGAGATAGCACCTCATTACCCTTTGAATGACCAGTGCTTGAACTTTCTAAATGCAAAGACTGGACTCTGGATGCAACAGCCATGAACTAATCAGAAATACCTGCAGTGAGGAAGTATAAACCAGCGACGAGTCTCTATCTTCCCCTACACCCACAAAGGCGAAACTGCGCGCAGTGCATTCAGCACAATTGTTGCGATCCTATAAAACCTGCCGTCTGACGTTCATCAAGACTGAGACTTTGCAAGACGCAATGCCGGCGAAAGCTGCCATGATAAAGGAAAGCTGTATAAGGCGAGATAGTCGCGTAATGGCTCAAGAAAGCAGGATGGGCATCACGTGATAACTGTGAAAAAGAGGATAGCTGATGAAATGCTGCCAGAAAGTGTGACGTCTGCCAAAGAAAGTTCAACTCCTCACCAATGGAGAACGACATTCAATGAAAAGCGTGCTACTGTTCCATCGAAAAGAAATCAAACACTGCACCTATAATAATAAATAGCAAAGCGACCTCTATCTTGCCTGCAAAGCAGCAATAGTGCAACCAGATGATAAGGTTGCAACACATGTCTACTATTAGGAATATGTTTCTTCATCTTTTACTTGTATATTTGGCTTCCAACTAGCAATCACTGTTTTGGTCACCTTTGTCGACTGTCCATCTTAACACATACCTCAGAACCTCAGAAGAAGGAAGATATCAACACGACTACCTAACTTAATAAAACCAAGATGCTCATCAATATAACAATCTTCACCAGGTTTAGCGTATGTCACGTACGGCGTGCCATGCCCTGCTATCTGACGACAGAGGATGTCTGTACCATCAGAGTTGTGATGATAGTATCTGCATGTTCGTCTCTCCCCTTGCCTTAGGTAGCCAGCCTTTGTGGAAGTTACCATCAAAATGCTGTACAGATTTACTCCATCTAGAGGAACCAATTGGCATAGGAACGTTCCATAGACTCATAAAGATTGAAAATCATCAATCGGCGCTCATGAAAATATTCGTTTTCGTCTACACTCTTCTATAACAACGATATGACCGTCGGCTGGAGCACGACAATACCCTCCGTATCCTCACTACCAAAATAGCGGATAGGACACTGATAGAAATTAAGTACTATACCATAGACGAGTACCGAACACGACTGTAAAAATCCAAAATGGTATCTTCGTTGGAACTGCAAAACCAGAGAACCAAAGCTATAAGGACAAGACCCATACCTCCGTAGAAACAGTGTGTTGTCCCTTCGTGATGGATTCTAATCTTTTTGAGTTTCTTTTTATTTTTCCCATGGTCGATAAACGACGTATTTGTTTTTGTTGCAAAAGGTACTTCTTTTGTCATTTCACAAATTTTCCTCTCAATCTTTTGTTATGTCGGCTTTTTCATAGTAACTTTGCAGCTCAAAAACGCGTCAGTTCAATGGAAGATTACGTACATTTACACGTCCACACCAATTATTCTATTCTTGATGGTCAGTCTGAGGTTACACGCCTTGTTGATAAGGCTATTGCAGACGGAATGAAGGTATGGCGATTACTGATCAGCATGGTGTAATGTTCGGCATAAAAGGTTTAGCTGACTATTGTGCTAAGGTCAATAAAGGTAGGAAAAGAGAAGGGTGAAGAGCCTTTCAGCCTATCTTCGGATGTGAGATGTATGTGGCACGTCGCACAATGCATGATAAGGATAAGAGTATGCATGATAATTCAGGCTACCACCTTATCGTATTGGCAAGAACTATACAGGATACAAGAACCTTATTAAACTTGTATCTAATGCGTGGGTAGATGGTTATACTATCGTCCCCGAACGGACCGTGAGCAGCTGGAAAGTATCATGAGGACTGATTGTATTGTACAGCTTGTATTGCAGGTGAAGTCCTAACAAGATTATCATGATGATATCGAGGGGCAAGAGAGCTGCGAATGGTATCATCGTGTCTTTTGGAGATGATTTCTACCTTGAGGTTACAACGCCATGATAAAGACCCAAGTTTAGTGGCTAAACCGTGAGGCTTATCCTTTACAGCAGAAAGCCAACAAAAGTACTCATGAAGTTTGCACAAGAATATGGTATAAAAGATCGTATGTACCAATGACTGTCACTTCGAAGACAAGGAGACCGCCGAGGCACATGACCACTTACTATAGTCTTTCAACAAATGAAGATTTAGATGATCCAAAGCGTATGCGCTACTCTAAACAAGAGTGGTTTAAAACGCGTTCAGAGATGAGATAGAGATATTCTCAGACATCCCAGAAGCTATGACGAATACGCTGGAAATCTTAAATAAGGTAGAGACTTATGATATTAATCATGGTCCTATCATGCCTTTCTTCCCCATCCCAGAAGACTTCTCGGAACGGAAGAAGAATGGAAAAAGAAGTTCACTGAGGAAGACTTATACAAGGAGTTTACCACCGATGAGAATGGCGAGAACCCTCTTCCCCCTGAAGAAGGACAGAAGGTTATCGACCGTTTAGGAGGCTATGAGAAGATGTATCGTATTAAGTTTGAAGCCGATTATCTTGCGAAGTTAGCCTACGATGGTGCCAAAAAACTATATGGCGACCCTCTTTCTGACGAGGTTAAGAATCATATTCACTTTGAGTTACACGTCATGAAGACGATGGGTTTCCTGGTTACTTCCTCATAGTACAAGACTTTATCAATGCTGCGACAGAGACTTTAGACATGATGGTGGGTCCAGGTCGTGGATCAGCTGCTAGTTCTGTAGTGGCTATTGCTTAGGAATTACGCAGATCGATCCATTGAAGTATGACCTACTTTTTGAGCGATTCCTCAAACCCTGACCGTGTCAACCTCCTGATATTGATACCGACTTCGATGATGATGGCCGCGGACGTGTGCTGCAGTGGGTAATGGATAAGTACGGACACGAGAACTGTGCACATATTATACCTACTCTACAGTGGCAACAAAGAACTCTATCAAGGATGTTGCTCGCGTAGAGAAACTATAGTTAGATGTCTCTAATGCCCTTTGTAAGGCGATTCCCAGAACGCTTACCTGATGGCGTGAAGATGAACTTAACGAATGCTATCAGAGTGCACCCTAGAGTTGCAGAATGCAGAGGTTGAGTGAAGACATAGGGAGCGTACTACGATTAAATACGCCAAGATGCTGAGGAACAGTACATGGAACGGGTATCCATGCCTGTGGATTCATTATCTGTCGTAACCCTATTGATGAATGGGTGCCTATCTCTACGGCAACAGACCCAGACTTCCCTGAGAAGAAAGTACCTGTGACCCAGTATGATGGTCACGTGATTGAACTCTACTGGTCTTATCAAAATGGACTTCCTCGGACTGAAAAACTCTCTCGAGTTAAAGGAGGCTTATGAGGTTGTTAAGCAGACAACTGGCGACGTGATTGACCTTTGAGAAGATTCCATTGATGACGAATTGACTCTACCAACTCTATCAACGTGGACAGACCGTTGGTACTTTTCCAGTTGAGTCGGCAGGTATGCAGAAATACCTTCGTGAGCTTCATCCAACCGTGTTTGAAGACCTCATCGCCATGAATGCGCTCTATCGTCCGGGTCCAATGGACTATATTCCTGACTTTATCAAGCGTAAGCACGATCATCTTTGGTAAGTACGACATCCCATGTATGGAGAAGTACCTCAAGACACATACGGTATCACGGTCTATCAGGAGCAAGTAATGCTCTGAGTCGCCAGTTAGCTGAACTTTACACGTGGTGAGGTGATGCCCTTCGTAGAGGCAATGGGTAAGAAAGATGAAGGCCATCGTCGACGAAGGTGAAGCCCTAAGTTCATCAAAAGCAAGGACAAGAGAACGGACACGACCCCACAGGTTCTTGAGAAGATATGGAGCGACTGGGAGAAGTTTGCCAGCTATAGCTTTCAATAAGTCACATGCCACATGCTACTCATGGGTAGCTTATCAGACAGCTTACATGAAGGCGCATTATCCAGCCGAATACATGGCTGCGTTGATGACACGTCGCTTCAGTCAGATTACTGAAATCACAAAGTTGATGGAGGAATGCAAGGCATTGAAAGATTGCAACCCTTGGTCCTGATGTCAACGAGAGTCAGATTGGCTTTGGTGTGAATAAGCATGGTGAGATTCGCTTCGGACTCCTCTGCTATCAAGGAATGGGGCAAGTGCGGCTGATAGTATTGTACGTGAACGCATGGAGAATGGTCCTTATAAGGATATATACGACTTTGCAGAGCGTGTCGACCTCAGTAATGTGAACCGCAAAGCATTTGAAAGTTTGGCTTATAGTGGTGGCTTTCTGACAGCCTGGTTTCTAGCAGAGAACAATACTTTGCAGTCACTGGACAAAGGGTGATTTATTCTTAGATACTATCGTCCGTTATGGGCAGCTTTTCCAAGCTCGAAAAGGCACAACAACAGAACTCCCTCTTCGGAGGTATGGATGCTATTGATGTGTACATCCCTATGCACCAAAAGGCAGAGAAGTGGCCTACTATTGAGAAATTGAACAAGGAGCGTGAACTTGTTGGTATCTATCTGTCAGCCCACCCACTCGATGAATACAGTGTTGTACTGAATAACATGTGTAACACTCGTTGCTCTATGATAGGTCGCAATGCGAATATGACAGAATTGGCAAAAGCTGACGAAGTGACATTTGGCGGTATTGTCACATCTGTAAACGAACGTTTCTCACAAAAAGACAGGAAAAGCCTTTTGGCTTTGTCACGATAGAAGACTTTGAAGGAACGGGCGAATTAGCATTGTTTGGTGACGACTGGGCACGGTGGAACAACCTCCTGAAGATGAACTACACCGTCTATATAACAGCTAAATGTCAGCCTCGTTACCGCAATAATCCTGACATGTTAGAGCTAAAGGTGCAGAAGATTGAGCAACTCTATGACGTGAAACAAAATCGTTTGGAACGCTTTACCATCTCTATGGATGCAACAGCTTTAGACGATGCCTTCGTTTCGGAATTAGCAACAGTCATCGAGGAACACATCGGCAACACACAACTTTCACATACAGTTGCGAACGCCTGACAACACTGTTCTTATGCTAAGGAGTAAGAATGGTGGCGTTAGCGTCGACCGTACGCTGATAGACTTTATCTCGTCGAATGAGAAGATGGAGTTCCATATAAACTAAATCAAAAGTGGCACAATCTTTGAGTGATGAGTAAATAGATAGAAAAAGACAATATTAATAAACTTATAAAACAGAATAAAAAAATGGAAGTAGTAATTACTAAACGAGAATTTAGAGACTTACAAGAATGGTGAATTACCATTGGTAGTTGATTTGTGGGCAACATGGTGTGGTCCTTGCAAGATGATTGGTCCTATCATCTCTGAACTTGCTGAAGAGTACGATGGTAAGATTGTTGTAGGTAAGTGTGATGTTGAGGAGAATGATGACAGCCGTGATTTCGGTGTACGTAACATCCCAACTATCCTCTTCTTTAAGGGTGGTCAGTTGGTGAGACAAGTTTGTTGGCGCAGCTTCAAAGGACGTTCTCAAAGAGAAGTTCGACGCTCTGCTCTAAGCTAAACACTTATAAATATAAAGCCATATCAGTAATCCTTTGATAGGATTCTGGTATAGCTTTTTCTCATAAAGTCTCATCTCTAAACCACCTCACAACTAAAAAGACGCATTAAACTGAAAGTTTTTCCTATTAGTAATCATATAATTTTTATACCTTTTACAACAGAAACCTATCGCTTTTTAAAAGCGCAACTGAGTTTGAACCTTTCGTATCACTTAACTTCATTAGTTGTGGAAAAACTATTGCTTATCCTCCTTCTGTTCTGCACGGACTTCGAGCTAATGCACAATCCGTATCAGGAAAGGTACTTGATGAAAACAAGAAGCCTATCCCCTACGCAAATGTCATTATTCTTTCAGCCAAGGATTCTACCTTCATTATTGGCACAACAACCGCTGATGATGGTAGTTTTCAACTTTCAAGGAGGTTACATTGAGTAATATCCTCAAAGCCTCCTTCTGTAGGTTATGAGAGCCCTTCACTACGGTTCTTTCCAGCAAGACAACCTTACTATCGTACTGAAAGAAGATACAAAAATGATGAAAGAGGTGGTCGTTAAAGGCAATGCTCCCCCTACGCAAGATGACAACTGAGGGCATACAAACGAACATCGAGAATACCATTCTGAGCAAACTCGGCACTTGTGAGGATGTTCTTGCACATGTTCCGGGACTGACAAAGAAGAAAGATGGCTACGAAGTATTTGGTAGAGGTACACCTATCATCTACATCAACGGTCGTCAGATGCGTGATGCGACAGAGCTGAACGCTAAAGTCAAAGCGATATCAAGAGCGTTGAGGTGATAAGCAACCCGGAAAGCAGATATAATGCAGCATGAAAGAGCAGTCGTAAAAGATACGCACAAAAGAAAGGCTGTAGAGCGACGGCTTTTCGGTTTCGATGTACGCTCTGCTACTACCAGTCGGAGAATGTAGACCTCTCAGAACAGCAACTGGAAGTATCGCCATAACCGTTTAGAACTCTTTGGTGGGCATGGCTATTCACTTGACAACGGTCGCTATCAGCAAAACAACTACAATTGTTCAGACAGACACCCTCTGGCAGCAGGATTTCGCACAAGAAACCACCACAAAGAGTTCTATTTTCAAGAATACAGTAGGAGCAGACTATCAGTTAAATGATAGTAATTCTGTCGGTATCAAATACATAGCTTAACTTCCCTCATGACTTCCCCTATCTGGTATTCTTAGTAGTGATATAACGGCAAACAGGACTTTTCTACGACCATGTTAACACCCTTAGAATGCCCAAGCTATCCCATCGTCCCTCCCAATTCATTAATCTTTACTATGTTGGAAAGATAGGAAAGATGGATCATGAGACTTCAATGCGGATTATCTTTATAATCAGCAAAATGACCATACAACCTATCGAGAAGAAAGTCGTAACAAGGTTAGTCGCACCGTAACTTCCGACAATCAAGAGCGTAATAGGCTCATTGCTTCCAAGCTAACCTTAGGCTATCCTGTTTTGGAGGTAATCTGTCAGTGGGTGCAGAATATACCTATACGAACCGCAATGACGCATATAGCAATCCTGAAAACTATATTCCAAGCTCATCCGCACAGCTAAAAGAGTCGAATATAGCTCCTTTCATGGAATACAAACACCTACTATCAATCTGCCAACTGACAGCTGGTCTACGCTGGGAGGCGGTACGTTTTAACTACTATGAGAACGGCAGCACATTGCTAATCAAAGTCGTTCGTTCAGCAACCTATTCCCAAGCATCTCTGCAGCTACACAGATAGGAGACCTACAGATGCAATTAAGCTATGCTGCAAGGACACGTCGTCCTTCTTACCGTCAGTTAAGTAATAACGTTTCATACGGCAACCGTTTCTTGATGCAGTCGGGTAACCCACTGCTTCAGCATGAATACATCCACAACATAAGCTTAGGAGCAATGTGGAAGTTCATTCAGTTTGGCATCTCTTACAATGACCGTCGCCACGCCATCGTCTTCTGGAGCGAACAAGACAGCCATAATTCAGCCATCTCACGCATTACCTACACGAATCTTCAAGCATCAAGACGATATCTACTCAATTAGCTTTTTCGCCAACAATAGGCATCTGGACACCTGAGTTCACAGCATTAATGAAAAAGCAATGGCTCACATTACATACAAGTACGAAGACTTATAAGCTGAACAAACCAATCTGGCAATTCAGTTTCTAACAGCACATTCGATTTTGGCAAAGGCTGGTTTACTATCAATGGGTCATTCATCGTCAGAGAGGATGATGAAATTGGATCTATTGCACGAAACTCAGGAAGCGTCGACATCAGCCTTGCAAATCCTTCCCAAAGGAGAGACTCGCACTTTCGCATTGGTGGAACAGACTTATTTCCATACCCGAAAAAGGAGGATGGGGTTACACTGAATCCAATGGAGCACACAACAGATTAGTACCTACGACAGCCGTCAGTTTGTTCTAACTGTTACCTATAAGTTCAACACTTCACGAAGCAAATACAAGGGTACAGGTGCTGGACAGGCTGAAAGAACAGATTATAGACGAGCAGAAAAGCACAGTAAACTTGGCCTCTGACCAATAGGCTAGGATTTACTTGTCTTATATCCTACTTGTCCCGGTGCCTCTGCTTTGACAGTATATAGTTGTTTAGTACTCCCTACTGGTGCGAAGCCTTCACAATATGTGCGAGGCGCAACTTAACCGTCATGTGCGGCAACACAACGGCTAAAAGTAAGAAGAAAGGACTTTATGGGTATGATAATGGATACAAACAACTAGTGTTGAGACAGCCTGAACGGCAGGTTATAGATTGCAAAAGCCAGTCCAAGCTATCAGGCATATAATAAAGGTTAGAAAGATATACAACCTATAACACAATGTTTGGGGATTACAATAAACAATTTTAAAGCATTTTATAAATAAAATACTTTGATTTACATTAGTTCAATCACAGAATAAACTTATACTACATTATAAACTACCGAAATCAACATGCTACACAGTTAAATTTTATTTTTATTCATTTAGTTAATTATTTCAAATATTATTACTATCTGCTACATAATTAATCTCGATTCGTTACATTAGAAATTGACGATAGGAGGCATATTACCATGAACTTTTATATTAGAGCATTCTGCAAAAGGTATAGTAGCAATAAACCGAGAATAGAACTCACCAAATATGTAAAACAGGAAACTAAACCTCAAATGGATATTATTCTATATTATGTAAAATAACTAACCTCTCATTTCCCCTATACTACTTCCAGAATAACTAATACACGAGAGAAAGAATGATGTCCATGCTTTTCCTAAACAGATAACAACTAGAAGCCAAAGTGGGACTTCATTGGCAACCTAAAACAACATTGTGATGTGCACATTTATTATTAGCAAGCATACATGTAAACACTGATTCGCATTAGAACCAGGTATGCAAGTAGAGTAGTGCACACAGCATGAGCAGTCCTGTTTCACCTGAATGGAGGCCAGCCTGCTGTTGATGCATCTCCACCGCATTTATGGGTATTGATATCAGGCTGGATGCCTGAACACCACAGAATTAGAGTAATAAAAATAGTGGAAAAGGCTATTCCACACGCAGGTATAAAGACATCTAAAATATACCTCTGAAATATATTAACTTGGAAGATTAATCATTCATATAACGCTGGACACGTGCATACATCAACTCATACTGAGATTTGATAGTTGTGTCCTCGTTGTCTTGATGCGCTCCTCAAGTAGCTTCTGCAGCTTCTGTGCATAGTGGAACACATATTCAGCTGTGCGGTCGATGGTCTCTGTCCACATCGTCTCTGGCTCACCATAACCAACACCAAAGCCAAGGAAAGCCACATCCTGCTTGTCATCACGCAAGCTGCGCACCTTACCAACCTGTCTAACCTCAACAATGTTAGCCTTCAGACGTTCAACATAGAGTTGCTGCATGGCGATATCATCATCGTCGAGATTCTCATCACCAGCAATTGTCTTAGCCCAAACATTATTATACGTGTCTTCGCAATACTCCAATGGAGAATAAGAAGTAGAGTCAGCATAATAGCTCAATGCTAAACGCGCAGTTGCCGAAAGAGCCATTTCCTGAATACCACCTGCCAATGTTTTTGTAAGGATGAGAGTTGATCTGAGGGTAGACGATTCTCAATACTCTCAACACCACGCTTACCAAACTTGCGTGCTTCCTGTAACAACCACATCGCAGCAGCACGCTGTTTCTCCTTTGAGCATCACCTCATAACGAGGAATACCAGAAGACTCTGTGGTCTGATTCAGCTTGATACCACCAATGACAGCATAGACATTACGAGCATAACCGTAAGCTTGAGAAACCATTTGACGATAGAGCTTAGCCTTACGAGTACCATCAGTACCGTCTGGAATCCACTCATCAAAATGACTGAGGATATACTCAAGGTTCTTAAGACCGTATGTACTTGACTTCACAGCATCGTCACCGAGATCCTCCTCAATGGCGGTTGGGTCATAACGATAACGTGACTGCTGAAGTACGTAACGATACATTGGGTCGTTATCATGAGACTCAACAAGTGCCATCAATGGCTTTACGTCATCTCTGAAACTCTTTGAGTTAGGGAAAACACGGTATCCCCACTCAATAGCATATTTATCATAGACACCCAACTCAGGAGGAGTCAGTGACACGCCCTTATCTGTTGGCTGTGCAACATAATTGAAACGAGCATAGTCCATGATAGATGCTGTCGTACCATACTTCTGTGTGAAGCTTGCTGAACGAAGCGAATCAGTTGGGATTGCAGCCGATGCAGCCATGTTGTGCATCAGTCCGAGTGTATGTCCTACCTCGTGAGTTACAATATACTCCAATGTTGGCAACAAAATGCTATCAGGCATATCCAATGTTCGTGCAGCAGGATCAAGCTGTGATGTCTGAATAAATCGCCAGCTATTGATGACATTCACAACATCATTATACACCAATACGGTCGCTGTGATAATCTCACCTGTACGAGGATCAACCCATGATGGACCCATCGCATTCTCTGTAGCAGTAGGCAGATAACGAATGCAAGAATACTGGAAGTTATCTGGATCGAAGTTTGGATCATTGGTTGGGAAGTCCACTGCCTGCATCACATTCTTGAAACCGATACGCTCGAAAGCCTTATTCCATCTAAGAACAGCATTCCGCATCGCTGGCTTCCACTTTTCAGGGAACGCATTATCGATATAGAACACAATAGGTTTTACTGGCTCACTAAGCTGACCTGCAAAGTAAGCAGCTGGGTCTTTTTGGTTCTACACGCCAACGATTGATAAAAGCTTGCATGGTCGATAAGACTGTCATTGACGATAGACTTTCGGTGTAAGGAAGTAGCCAAGACGAGTATCACTCAGACGTGGAGTCATCTTATCCTCTGGCAAAAGAGCCAAAGTAAACTGTACACCGATAGAAACAGGATGATTGCTACAGCCACACCACCACTATTACCAGTCATATTGGTAACGTAGTTGCGCTCCATCGAGATACAAGCGTTGTTTGCAAACGACTTCAAAGAAGTGACCTTAATCCATTCTGGCTTTCAAGTCAGCATCCACACGATATGGACCAGCAACCTTTGCAATCACTGGGAAATACTTACTCTCTCAAGAAGAAAGAAGATACATCAAAAAGAATACCACCAGTCTTCTTGTTTCTTGCCTTGATAGGGAAGCTATAGAAGTCAAGGTTACGATAGTTCGTAGCCTGTGCCTGCTTCGCATTGCCTGCTGGTAGGGCGTCGAGTAATTCAGAGTTGATAGCCTGCATTACGATAGAGCTATCCTTCTCTACAAAGCGTACGTGTGAAACAGAACCAGCACGAGTACCAACCTCAGCAAACTGTGGGCTTGATACAGATGAAATTGTAGCACCAATCAGCATGTCACGACCGATAGAAGAAGGTGGCAACTCCATGAGGAGTTTTCTCACCTGTTCTATAGAACGAAAACGAATGGTCCCTTTGCAGAGTCTGTCTTCTCTTCGGTTAGAATACGCTCATAGGCATCTTTCTTCACCACAGAAGTAGTGGTTGTAGCCTTCTTTTTCTTCTTTTTAAAGAAAGGGAAAAGCCTGTGCTGACAGTGAAAGGCTCAAGAATCCCACTGCTAATAGGGTTGCATGAACCGATTTCATTGATAAAAATGAAGTCTTTCTCATTTCTTCACCTCCATTGTCTTATTGATTTTGAAGAGCATCATCTCATAGTGTGTACGCGCTTCAAGTGGCAAAGTTTGCCTTTCAAACATTTCTCCAAAGCTGTTCTCAACTTCAAAAAGACAGTTGTAGAAGTAAAGCTCTGAGTTGTCTGCGAGTGTGATATCAACTGTTGGAGCAAGATTCTGAGATGGGTCACCAAAGCCCGGAGTAGCACCAAGATCATCACCCTTCAAAGCCATGCTGGAACCAGAACCACCACCAGAACCACCGTTTCCAGTAGCCTTAGAAACAACACTCTGTGCCTGACTCATGAATGCACGCTGCAAAACACGCTCGCCCTGAGATGGTGCGCGCATCTCAGCAACACTCTTGAAGAGAGTGTTATAGATATCATCAAAGTACTCTTTCTGTGTGTAACTGTTTGGATTCAAGTAAGAAGTGATAGCCACACGCATACGTGCTGCCATCAAATCATAGCCCATGAACTCTAAACTCTGGTCATAATAGCTTACTGACAAGTAGCCCTTACGCTCGTAGTTACGGTTAGCATACTTCTTGAAGCTCATTGCCTCCTGCAAACACCACAAGAGTGAACGACGCTGAAGATCCTTAGAAACAACCTGATACTGTGGTACTCCTGCTGAAATCTTCATATTGTTGAGGTACATTCCACCAACATTACTCAACACCTGCTTGAACAAAGCGTAACGATTCTGTGATATCTGCAGGTATAACTGATCTTTGATACGAGTATCCTCATCGTTCTTAATCCACTTAGAGAGGTTGTTTTCAACGATTGTATAGTTCTTATTTGCAAGGTTTGCACTTGCAATCATATCGTTACCAAGTGCTCCTGCAGCAAGACGTGGGTCCCATTTAGCATTGCGCTCAGCATAATAACGAAGACGTGGGTTTGTCACCTTCTTGTCAACAAACGCCTCAAGTGTATTCTTCTCATCATTGATAGAAACATTATCGGTATCGAAGTAACGATAGTTCCAATCAATTGTAAAGTAGTCGTACATGCCAAGTCCCTTCGGAGCAAGACGTACACCATTATCTGTTGGCTGTGCAACATAATTGTAATGAACGTCATCCATAACAGAAGGAGCAAGCCCCATGGTAGTCGTGAAACGTGCATTACGCAATGAATCAGTAGAATAAGTAGCTGAAGCACCAAGGTTATCCAAGAGGCCTAACATACTACCAGTTTCCTTTGTAACCAACATCTTCAAACCTTCAGCAAACTTTGCAGCAGACAAACGGTTGCTACGTACTGATGGATCAACAGCACCTGTCTCAATTAAACGCCACTTATGTAACAACTTCTCGACATCAGAATAGATGAACATAGAGGCTGCCATAATCTCTCCTGTATTAGGATTGACATAGATATCACTCTTTGGAGCAGATGAAGAACCACTTGGTATGTAGCGAATACAAGAATACTGAATGTTGTCTGGGTCGAAATCTCCTTGCTTCTGAGGGAAGTCAACAACCTCAATAGCATTCTTAAAGCCTATCTTTTCAAAAGCCTATTCCACTCAAGAACACCCTCACGAATTGGCTGTTTCCATGCCTCTGGGAAGGTATTATCCAAATAGAAACGGATTGGATTAGCAGGCTGAGTCAACTTACCCTTAGCATAAGCCTTCTTATCCTTTGGTACAAGATTCCAACGATGAGAGTAGAAGATACGCTTTGTACCTTCACCTTCCTTTGGAATTCCCAAACGAACTGAGTAGTTAACACCGATACGTGAGTCCATAATACGTGGACGCATTGCAGACTCTGGCACAAGTGCTACACTATAACTAACACCAACAGTTGTAGGACGTTCACCTCCGATAGGCATAGACATCAGAGAAGTAGACACACCATAAGTGAAGTCATTATTAACGATAACATTTGTATCGAAACTCTTTATACCACGAATGAACGAGAGTTCAGGCTTAGGAGTAGCCTTGATACTATAGTTACCATTCTTTGTTGGCATAACCGATATGAGGTTAGTTGGTTTACCTAACAAAGAAGTTACGTCAAAGACAACCGCAGAGCTGTCGTTATTATAAGCCATAATGTTAAAGCCCTGCCAAATACCATCACGATAGTTCAGAGACAATGCATTATCAAGGTCTGCTGAGTTAGCATTCTCCTTGAAAAGAACATTGTTAGGAGTCTTCATCACAACAGAACTATCCTGTATGTCAAAATAGAACAAAACAGGATTAGAACTTGTTGAACCAACAGTAACTGTAGATGCATCAGTTGTTGAGTTTACTACTCCACCAAGCATCATCTGCTTCTTCAACAAAGTACGTGGCAACTCAAAGTAAATCTTGTTATCAAGCTTATGAACAGTAATAAACTTACTACGTGCCGTCTCAGTCTTTTTATCTTTGAAGAGACGGTCATACTTTGTCTCCTTCTTTGGTTTAGACTTAGACTTGTCATCATCAGCTTTTGCAACAGTACTTTGCAATACAAGGAGGAGCAACAATGCCCCTCCAAGTAAAGAGTTCTTAAATGAGAAATTCATTCTTATCATTTGTATGTTATTTATTTCTGAATAATGCCTTCACAATACGTCCCGTAATGTGCTGCTTTGACCAACGTAGAGCATTTGTCTGCGTGTCATAACAGTATAGACTACCTGGCATAGATGCCGATGTATCATTGGTTGCAACATAGATGAGGTTATCATCATCTGAGAACACCATGTCTACAATCTTCTCAGAACTGCTACCTACAGTGAACAGTGCTGCAGTTGGGAAGTTACTATTAGCAAGTACGTTATGTGCATAGACAGCATTGCCATTAGTGTAATAAACAATGTTCTTGCTACGAGCCGAGCGTACGACAGAGCCATTAGCGATACCAGAAGTAGAAGGCATTGCAACACGGTAAGCACGTTAGCTGCAATTCTCTTATCTGCAGAAGAAGAGTAGTAGCCTGGGAAGATGTATGTAAAGTAGAATGTTCCCGTGCTTGTTTGATTAGTAATCAGTGCAAGGTTACGCTGCTTGTTAACACTACCCATACCAACCAACGTATCACCAGTGAAGGTTCCCTTCAAGATTTCAGCAGGAACTGATGTATTCTCAATAGCCATTGCTAACAGAGAGCCATGTGCATTGTCAAAGTAAGCATCACCATGTGCATAGAAAAGGTCGTCTCTCCACCATGGAGTCATGCTATTTGCAAATGTAACAGAACCACCTACAGCACTTGTAAAGCGTGAAGTCTGTGAAACCAAGTTGGTTGTGTTCAGACCCAATGAATACAAGTTATTCTTAGTAACAGCCATAACCTTTGGTGCACCTGGATCAGAGTTAGCCGCTACCTGTATCACCTTCTCACCGACAGGAGTTTGGAAAAAGTGACAACATTTCATAACCATCAAGCTGGTAAAGTGTTGATGGATTACCTGCTGCAATAATCAGAACATTGTTTGCCTGACCACCGATAGTCTTGTTCCATGCCATTGAGCAAGGTGTACCAAAGTTAATGTTAGGGTTGTTAGGAGCCAACACATCAAGGTGGAAACTCTTGTTTACATCCTCTGTAGGTACATATGAAAGGATTGACTTACTATTGTTTTTCTGCCAAGAGATAAACACCCTTTGTATAAGCATATTCAACATTCACATTGAATTCATAGATCTGAATATTCTGACCATTGCTCAAACGAAGACGTCCAGTATAGCTTCCTGAATTCTGAATAGGATAAACAAGTGCAGAATCACTTGAAACCAACTTATGATTTATCTCCCATTCGTAGTGAGTTTCTGCTTTCCATTGCTTTGCAACACCGCTGGGTTGATTTTCAAAGTATCACCCTGATTAAGTGTATAACTGCTATTCAGAGGTGTCTGCAGACTGATTACAGACACACCATCACCCCCTTCTGTTGAATCATCCTTGATACAAGAAGTGAAGGCAAGGGCTGTTGCAGCTAAGATAAATAAATATTTCTTTACCATAATTCGTCAATTATTTTAATCGTTATACCTATGAACGTGCTTATTCAGGATTGGCAGCAAAGTAAGCTTTCAACTTCTGAATATTTCTATAAAGCTGTGTCCAACTTCTTGTATTACGTATTGCCTTCTCAATCTCACTTGCATCTGAGTTATACAAGGACAGAAGATAACGATACTTAGCTGGTGTATAAGCTGGAAGACCCATAGCCTGCAACGTAGGATTGTCCCACCAGTATGGCTTTTCAAGCACATTATCAAAAGTAATCGTTCTCTTTAGTGCATTAGGGAAACGTACACCGAGGTCGTCAGATGCTTCCAAACGCAGAACAAGACGAATATTGTCATTCTTAACATCACTAAGATTCTGACGCAAAAGAACTACACGAAAACTGGATGCAAGACTATCGGCAGGAATTACTTGATCACTATTGATTGCCTCAAAGTGTACTCCTGCTTTTGCAGAACTACTTTGGTCAACAACTACTTTATAATGTTGAGCCTGTGACTTTCTCACTCCAGCAAGCTTAACTTTTACAGTAACCGTGTCTGTTGTCACACTCGTAGGCTGTGTTCCGAACGAATAGTTATATAATGTGTCAGAAGCATTAGTGAGGTCGAAATAAACCTGGTTTGCTCCTTCGAAAGTACCATCCTTTGAGTATTCACCTTTGTACTCATCGTTTGAACACGCTGCCAACGACAATGCGATGACACCGATAGCGAAGAAGTTTGTGATTGATTTATACATAATCATTTGTTTTTTAGTGTTGTCCGATAAGCAATTACCATGTAGCTTTGTCTTTTTCTCCCTTATTATATAGGACTGTGACGACTTCGCTTTTCCATGTTTTGCCAATGTCTTAAGTTCCCGCACATGTGGTGCGAAGGCTCAGCACGGATGGTGCGGAGGGCTAACACCAATGGTGCTGCATATTAGTTAGCCCATCAAAGAGCTTATACTACTTAAGTATTATCGGATTACAATATTTGTTTTTATGTTTATATCTCTTCTTTTATACACTCAAGTCAGTGATTTAGCTATGCTAAACGTTTTTTACAAGTAGTCTTACTCGTATCGTTTAGCAGTGCTAAACCATGCTAACTCTTTGATATGAACTATTCGTTATGTACTGCCTGATCACCGTACTCATTCTCTCTATCTGGCCAAGGGAGATTGAAAATGGCATCTGAAGGCTGATACGTATCGATATTTCTGAAGTCAGTGAAACTACGGTTATAGTGCTTCAACGCATAGAAGGTCTGTCCCATACCAGGGAACTCACGCATACGCTCACGCATCATCTCCTGCTCGAAGAGTGTACGTGTAGCTACCTTAGCCGCGTCAACATCACCCAATCCCCTACTCTTTCTTACCTGATTGAGCAGACTGATTGCCTCTGTCTGATTTGTATCATAAAGACTTTCGCTCAAAATATAATACATCTCTGGCAGACTAATTAACACAAAGCCTTTCAACACACCTCTTGTAGCCTCAGCATCATTCTGAATTAGACGGATAAAGCTGAAAGAAGAAGTTGAACCTGACGTGTTCTCTCTAAAGAAAGAGGTGAAACGGAGGTCAGAGCTAAGTGCTGTAAAGAGGTCGGTCTCATAGAGACTACGTGTATCACGACGACCCTCAACGAAAGATCCGTAACCTGTAGAGCGCAGGAAAGCTGTACGGATTGCTGTTGAACGATCGGCAGCATAAACACCAAAAAAATCATCTCCTTACTTGCAGGGGAAACGCATCACAGAGTCAAGTGAAGTACTTGTATTCAGCTTAAAGTTCTGTGTAGCATTGATGACTTCACGAGCATACTTTGCTGCTTCTGTGACTTACCCATAGCGTAGTATACACGAGCTTTGGTAGCCTTTACTGCATACTTATTGAAAAAGTATCACACGTCCCTTACTATAATCACGTACGAAAGTATTATCGTAAGTAACATCATTGTCGTCTGTCAACAATGAGTCAGCCTGATTCAAGTCCTTAAGAATAAGGTTGAACGTTGCCTGCAAAGTGTAACGTGCGGTTCTTCAAATTGAACTCTGTTGCATAAGGCAGACCAAGCGTGTTTGCATCACTGCGCGTATAGTCTGTACAGTAGAGGCGAGCGAGGTCGAAGTGCATAAAAGCCACGCAGACCCAACGCCTCACCATGAATCATCTTGCGCTCTTGTGCACCTGCACTAATATCATTAATGTGCCTCAACACATTGTTGACATTAGAGATATTGTTATACATATTGCTCCAAACAGCATCCACGATGTTGCGTGCTTGCTGGTTAGTATATTGGTAGCGGTTCAGATAATAACTAACATCTTGTGTGTTGTCATAACCGAAACTGCTGACCTAACTCATCCACCATACCCCATGAAAGGTTACTACCATAGAGATTGGATGAAGCTAACTTACCGTAGATACCAAACATAGCATCCTCATAACCAGTAAGGTCAGTGAACATCTCGTCATCTGTAAGCTGTCCTTTGACTGCACATCCAAGAAGTCGCTACATGATGTAAGCAAAGCAAACACCATGGATAATCCTATATATTTCGTTATCTTCTTCATTTTATCCTAATTTAGTTTTAGAGTGAGAATCGTAATGAGAATTCAAAGCTTCTGTCATATGGATAGTTCAAACCACGCTCTCTCTTCGCTGTTGATAGGTAGAAGAGGTCATTAGTAAGAAGCTCCAAGAACATACGCTTCAATCCGTACTTCTGAATAAAGTTTGTTGGAACCTCATAGAGAGTGACAAACTGCTCATACGCAAGAAATTGTTCTTCTCTACGAAGCGTGATGTCTGATATGGAGTAGTTGTATCGTCGATACGCTTATACTTTGCAACAGTTCCAGGAGTCTTCCATCTGTCATTCAATACACGCTCATCAGCATTGTACTTAGGGTTAGCTCCCTCTACCTTTGTTGCCAAAGTCTCATTATAGACAGAACCTCCGAAAGAGTACAAGAACGAACAACTCAATGCAAATCGCTTATAAGTAAGGTATGAAGTGATAGAACCCGTACCTAAAGGATTGGTATCTCCGAAGATTACCTTATCATTTGAGTCATAAACGAAAGTATATGCACCATCACGCTTAATAAAGATTTCCTGACCTGTTACTGGGTCGATACCTGCAGAAGGAACAACCTTCAAGGCTGTCAAAGACTGACCTTCTTCATAGATAGGAAGCGGTGCAACACCATCGCTATTCTTGTTCTTCTCATTCTGTTCACGCAGAGAATTACTGATCTTCTTAATCTTATTCTTGTTATAAGCATATGTAAGACCGAGTGACCACTGCCAATCTTTATTCTGAATTGGGAAGGTACGCAGACGAAGTTCAAAAACCTGAGTTCTGTACCTCACCAATGTTTTTCACGTGAAGTTATCACACCCACTGATGGTGCCTTAGTAATATCCAAGAGCAGGTTGTCTGTGTTCTTGATATAATAATCAGCCGAAAGGTCGACACGACCACGGAAAGCAGTGAAGTCAACACCGATGTTGGTGCTCAATGTACGCTCCCACTTCAAGTCTGGGTTACCGATAGTAATTGGCGTAGCACCAGTTCCCTTGCCATAGAAGTAAGAACTATTATAGCTATAGGTAGTCAATGCCTGATATGGGTTAAAGTTGATATTACCCAAGTAACCAACACTGGCACGAAGCTTCAAGAGCGAAACTGGTGAGCCCTTCATGAACTTTTTCGTTGTGAATATTCCATCCACCACCGACACTCCAGAATGGAGCAAAGCGCTGATTCTTACCGAAACGAGATGAACCCTCATAACGATAGATAAGGTCAAGGAAGTACTTGTTATCCCAAATTGTATTGGCATTAACGAAGAAACCGACACCTCTTGTCTGTGTATCAGAGCCACTTGGACGCGTTGCAGCGTATGCTGTAGCGAAAGATGGATGTCCGAGCTTATCTGAATAGAATCCTATTGAAGTATAAGTAGCGGCATCTGATGACGTTGACTCAATACTTCCACCTCCCATTGCAGTAAGGAAGAGCTTCTTAAAGAAGTAGTTATTATATGATAACATTGCTTTTCCTTGCAATGTTGTGGTATTTACCCAGTTATCAGACAATGAACCACGCTGATCAGCAGACTTATTACGAATCTCGCTATAGGCAAAAGGAGATGTAAAAGTGCGTCTATCCTGCTTGCTACGGTCGATTGTAAAGTCTCCATCCAAACGAATCTTCTCACCGAACCACAACTGAATACTGGTCGTATTGAGGAAGTCAAAGTTATTTGTCTTACTATAACTACCCAACGAAGCGTCATACAATGGGTTCGCCAAGTCATGATAGAGTGAAGACGCAACTGTCCATCAGAGTTATATGGATTCTCATAAGGATTCATCTTAACCCAGTCTGAGAAATCACCATAAGGTGACACGTTACTTGTCACAGATGACAGTGTCGAACTGTTTGATACAAAGAACTTACCTGCAATATTGTAAGAGAGACGGAAGTTAGTTGAAAGACGAGTACGATCAGAACCCTTCATAACACCAGCATCATTACCATAACGAATACCGAGATTATACTTTGCACGGTCATCACCACCATCTACACTCAAACTGTGTGACTGTGAGATAGCATTACGCAGTGGCTTAGACAGCCAGTCAGTCTCAACACCTCTCTGAATATCATTATATATACGTGCATAATCCTTGTCAAGCGTATATTGAGTTGAAGGACTTGTATCTGTAAACAAACCAGCAAGGCGCTCATACTCCAACTTCTGACGTGCATTCAACAAATTATAGTCGGACAAATCAGGTGTTGACAAACGTACTGTTCCACTATAGTTCAATTTCAACTTACCACCCTTCAAGGTCTTTGTTGTAATAACAATAACACCTGCAGAAGCCTTCGCACCATAAAGAGCAGACGCTGAAGCATCCTTCAATACGGTAACTGTCTCGATATCATTCATATCCATATCGGCAACATACTCAGCAGAAACCTGCGCACCATCTACCACATAGACTGGTGTATTGGCTTGTCCTTCGAAGGTTGCACGACCACGGATATTGAGTTCTGCCACCTTATTAGGGTCAGAACCTTTGAGATTATCATCTGCGATGACCATACCAGGAACGAAACTTGCAATACTCTGCAACACATTCTTCGTACCCACATTCATCAATTGGTCACGACTTACAGCCACCTGAGAACCTGTAAACGAATTCTTATTCTTAGTCTGATAACCCGTTACAACGACTTCCTGCATTTCCTTTGAGTCTTCACGCAAAGTAATATTGGCTGTAGCACCATTCTTTACAGTCTTAGTAACAGTCTTATAACCAATATATGACACATTCATGTGTACCTCTTTGAGGTCGGTCTTAATCTCATATTCACCATTGATATCGGTGACATAGCCACCATTTACGCCATCCACACGGATGACAGCACCGATGATTGGCTCACCGCTACTATCAGTAACCTGACCACGAACGCCGCCCTTACGCTGTACAGTTTCCTTCTTTGCAAGCGTCAGGGTATTGCCCTCAACGGTATAAGAGAGTGGGAACTGGTTTGCCAAGTTCAGTAACAAACTTGATACTGACTGATCACGCACGTCAAGAGTAACACCCTTGAGTGCCTTCACACCTTCATCCGCAAACTTTACATTTAATCCTGTCTGCTTTGCGACCTCATTGGCGAAATCCTCTACCGTTGCATCATGCAAAGTAAGAGTTACTTTTGCACCATTCAGGTCCTGCGCTGACATGGGGAGACTTAATGGACCAAAACATAAAAGGTTCAAAAAGAACACATATTATGCGTTGGAGGAATTTAATCTTCTGCATCGTTCTCTAAAAATTATGAATTTTGTTACTTGAAATTACAATCTTTTTTTACTCGAAAAACTCTTATGTTAATAATTGTTTCAGAGAGAAAAAGAAATCTTCATTTCTATTAATACTATCGAGATAGTCCCTTCACAGGTGGACAATACCTATATATATTATTCTGCAAAAGTACGATAAAAACCAAGCTATTTTATTATTAAAAATAAAGAAATTCCTTTCATTATTATTATTTTTTTGATAGCCAAATATACATTTTAATGGCATTTTTCTTTACGAAATGATAGTAAAAGATAAACGATATATTCTAAAAATTGTTAGGCGCATTGTGCCAAATTCTCCTAACTGCACGCTAAAAGCCGTCACGAAGGTAATGAGGCAGACAATCTAAAGTTCGCCAGCACGTTTTCGATGTCGCCACGGGTCAGCGAAGAACGCCCTGCAATGTCATGCGCAATATCTCGCAGGTTCTTCTTCCCCACATTTACAGGACTTGCATAAAACTTTTCCAGGACCTGTCTTTGGTGCCTGGTTTTCTTCTTTCAATCAATTTGATTTTTCATTGTGTTTAAGATTTTATTAGTTATTACTTACTGCTGCACTTTGCAGCAACTCGTTTTTCATTAGTTTCGTTTTTCCCAGTTTGATTAGTTCAATCAAAGCGTGTTTATTCAGTATTCAAAGAGATAAAACCTCCGCAAAGCTTGGAAAATCCGTACGATGCGGAGGCTTAAAAACATATATCAGGTCAAAGTAAAATTTCTAACGGGTTGCAAGAAAATTTCTAACGGTTAGAAATTTTCTTGCAACCTGTTAGATTTTTTCCCTTATCTCTCATCCCTGTCGTTTGACTGACAAAGTTTACTGTTCTACCAGCGTCTACGTTCCTGTAGTATCAAAAACATTTTGCTTTTACAGGCTAAAACTGCAACTACTATTCAGTTGCTCGAATATCGATCGTCTTTGAAGTCTGTCTTATGTCTCCACGTATGTTAAGGCTCCGCACTCATAAAAGCAACTATCAATATTAAAGTGTGCTAATTCATCAATATATCGATGAGTATCAAGAAAGTTCATTATGACGCCACATAAAGATATTGATATTAATCATTCATGATTACTACAGATTACACGAGCCCCACTTTCTTTAACCTGTAGTCTGTATGATCTACCTACCCGTAACATCAAAAATATTTTGCTTTTAGAGGCTAAAGATTGAAAACAACACTTCAAAGTTGCTCGCATATCAACCATCTTTTTGAAGACTGTCTTATGCTCCACCATTGGTGCTGGGCTCCCGCACCATATAGTTGTCTACTATGTTCCCACGCTATCAATGACTAAATCAGTCATTTTACATCAAACGTCTTTGATGACAAAATTTACTATTCTATCGAGCATACCATCCGTATATCAAAAATCATTTTGCTTTCGATCTCAGATTGCAAAACACTTATCAAGTTGCTCGACATATCGATGCGTCTTTTGAAGGGCTGTCTTAGTGCGTCCGCACCATTGGTGAGGCACTATGGTCTACCTATCCAGGCCAAAGTGTGCTGACCATCAATATATCAGGGAAAAAGATGACATAAAGAGTTCATTATGATTGTTACGAAGCATAAAGACATTGATGAGTTAACTTATTCAGCGATTACTTACAAGATTACACAGAGCCCCACTCTTTTAACCTGTAGTATACAACATAAAAACAAGGATAGACGTGTTTCAAAGGTAAAAAAGAGTTGTATCAAATACAAAACCACTAACGGCTTTCTTTGATACAACCCCTTTTTAGAATTTATAAACAGTCATCTTTCTACTATCTATATAGATAGCACAAAAGACTATATTATCACCTTTTAAAATCTTACTGATGCTGTGCATGATAATTCTCAATCCCTTATCAAGGAACTCAAGATAAGCAGGTACATCTTCCTTAAAAGCTAAAGCTACCATTCAATGGTTTACCCGCATTGTCCAATGGTACATAGAATGGCTGAGCAAGATAACCAAACTTAGTCTGCTCCAAATAGCTCCACTTATCACCGATAGTACGCAGTGTACGTGAAGTTCCATCTGGGAGTTTCACCTCTACAGGCTGCTTCAATGGAGTCTTATCATCTACATAAAGTGAGATGAGAACGTAGTCCTTATTCAACTTTTCTGCCACACGTGAATCAGTCCATACAGATGCCTCCATCTTACGACAGTTCACACATCCGAAAGCCTGTAAAGTCAACCAAGACAGGCTTTACCTGCTGCTGCAGCTGCGCATACCCTCATCATAATCTGTATAAGCAGCATGTACCGTCTGTGGAGCAAGGTTGAAATCCTGTGTATTAATAGGTGGTGCAAACGCACTAACTGCCTTAGAAGGAGCACCCCAGAGTCCTGGAAGCATATAAACAGAGAATGCCAATGAACAAAGACCAAGCATGATAGCAGGTACAGGCATAGCCTTCTGATCAGGATCATCATGTGGGAACTTAAGCTTACCAATGAGATAAAGACCCAAAAGACCGAAGAGGACAATCCAAATAGAGAGGAATGTCTCACGATCAAGAATATGCCAGCCGTATGCGAGGTCGGCTACTGACAAGAACTTCAGTGAGAATGCCAATTCGATGAAACCCAATACAACCTTAATCATGTTCATCCATGAACCAGACTTTGGTGCTTTCTTAAGTAAAGTTGGGAAGAGAGCAAAGAAGGTGAATGGCAAGGCAAGAGCCAAAGCAAAACCAAACATACCCACTGCAGGAGCTACCCAGTCACCACTTGTTGCTGCCTGAACAAGAAGAAGACCTACGACAGGAGCTGTACAAGAGAAACTTACCAATGACAAGGTGAATGCCATAAGGAAGATAGAAAGCAAACCTGTTGTCGCAGAAGCCTTATTATCAACCGCATTACCCCATGAAGAAGGCAATCGAAGTTCAAACCATCCAAAGAAACTGAAAGCAAAGACTGCTAACAAAAGGAAGAAGAACACATTGAACGGTGCATTTGTTGCCAACTCATTCAACTTCTGTGGACCGAAAGCCCAAGTAACAAGCGTTGCCAAACCCATGTAAATAACAATGATTGACAAGCCGTATGTCACTGCATCACGTATACCCTTCTTGCGGTCATCCTTCGCTCTTTTGAGGAAGAAACTTACCGTCATTGGAATGATAGGCCATACACAAGGGGTAAGCAAAGCGATGAAACCACCTAAAATACCCATAAAGAAAATACTCCAAAGAGAGCTATTAGTGCTGTCCTTGGTGCTATTGAAGGCTGACAACTCTTTGATAACAGGTTGCCACAAGTTAACATCTGCATTGACTTGTGCATTCTCTTGCTTTACAGATCCTGCAGTATCGGCTGGCAATACATCAGCTTTCTTAGCAGTATCTGCAGTCATTGCGGTAAGTGCAGATAAACCATCAGCTGCTACATCAGTAGCAGCTGTCGTTGTTTTTTCCGTTTCTGCGTTAGCAGCTGTTGGTGTTGCTGCAGGCGCTGAAGCAGGTCCATTGCCTTTAAAGTTAAATTCTACCTGTGTTGGTGGCAAACACATCTCATCATTACAAGCACCATATTCCAAGTAACCTTTTATACTGTAGGTCTTGGCTGTTATCTTGTAACGCTGAACGAAACCAACGCTATTCTCGAAATAACGTAGTTTCATCTCGAAAGTCTTATCATAGACATTCAACTCTTTACCACGTGTTGTGAGCTTACCAACCGGTGTTACGCCCTCTGCTTTGTCTACATGTAAAGATGCAGATGTAGGACCATCAGCAGGAAGATTCGTTGAATATACATGCCATCCCTGGTCAATCTTCGCTGTGAAGATAACCTCTACCTCTGTTGGTGAAACCTGCTTCTGCTGTACAGAAAAGTGAACAGGGTTCTGCTGTGCCATAGCTGTGAGGCTAAACAACAGCGTAAAGAGGATAAATAGTGTATTTCTTCTTTTCATCGTTTTATACTATTAGAATTTGAACTGCAAAAGATAAGAAAATTATTTTTTTATAACATTACATAATGTATATATTTAATATTTATATCCAATAACTTTTTATCAATCTATGTTCAAAAGGTTTTCAGGATTAAGATGAGTTCTCTCGTCGATTTTTATTTTACGTATATTGTTGCAGACAGGTAGTCACATACCTGCTGCAACAGCTATTCATTTAAGAATAATCAGCATTAGTTATGCACCAACGTACCTATATCTTCACCGTCCATAACCTTCTTCAGATTACCGACAACGTCCATATTGAAGACATAAATAGGTAGGTCATTCTCCTTACACATAGTCGTTGCCGTGAGGTCCATTACCTTAAGACCCTTTGTGTAAATCTCATCGTATGTAATATCAGAGAACTTTGTTGCTGTTGGGTCTTTCTCTGGATCGGCAGTATAGATACCATCTACACGTGTACCCTTAAGCATTACGTCTGCCTCGATCTCAATACCACGCAAGCTTGAACCAGTGTCAGTAGTAAAGTAAGGACTACCAGTACCAGCTGAGAAAATACAAACATAACCTGCTTCCATAGCCTCAATAGCCTTCCACTTGCTATAGAACTCACCAATTGGTTCCATACGGATAGCGGTCAAAACCTTAGCTTTCACACCGATTGCCTCAAGTGCAGAGCTGAGTGCAAGAGAGTTGATAACAGTAGCACACATACCCATCTGGTCGCCTTTCACACGATCAAAGCCTTTCTGGCTACCGCTCAAACCACGGAAGATGTTACCGCCACCGATTACGATACCAATCTGTACACCCATTTCATGTACTTCCTTAATCTGCTTAGCATAATCACTAAGACGCTCAGGGTCGATACCGAAGCCCTGTTTTCCCATCAAACTCTCACCCGAAAGTTTCAAGAGAATTCTTTTAAATCTTGCCATTATTTTTGGAGTTGAAGGAGTTGAAGGAACTTCTTTACTTTCCCAAACACCTTATTATATAATAAATTCTACTTCTTTAAATTGATATTCACGTATCATACCCTTGCTGTCACGGAGGATGAGGTGCCCATCGTCTTCTACTTCAACGATAGCGCCTTCAAACTCACCTTCAGCATCACGGAACTTATGAAAGCCTCCACGCCGATACAAGGCTTCGTGATACATTGCACTGATATCATTATATCCGCCCATCTCTAACAGCCGATAGAGTTCTGAGAACTTCTTGATAATCTTATTCAGCAGTTCTTCTTTATCAACCTCATGCCCTAAAATCTGGCAGAGAGAAACGGGATTAGGAGCATCACTATGGAACGTTTCCTGATTTACATTCAGTCCCACACCGAAGACACAGTCTTTTATACGTCCCGCAGCGAGCTTTGTTTCAATCAGTGTTCCGCTCAGTTTCTTATCTTTCCAATAGATGTCATTGGGCCATTTCAGGCGGATATCCTCTTTCACATAGTCTGCTAAGCTTCTTTTAGAGCCAAAGCACCAGCTTCAGAGAGTAGGAACTGACTACGAACAGGCAGCATCGTCGGGTGAACAAGTACCGAGAACAACAGGTTCTTACCAGCTTCACTCTCCCAAGTGTTCGTCCCCTGCCCTTTTCCTGCAGTCTGATAATCGGCAACAACGACTGTCATTGGCTCATCTTCAGCAGGTGTGTAAGTGCGCAGATAGGCATTTGTACTATCGACAGAATCTAACCTTACGACTTTCACCTCTCTTTCTTTCTCTACTACTGTTGGCTTGAAAAAGCCTAATACGGCATCTATTATCTTCATTTACAATCTATTCTTTATATGAATGGAAGAAAGGCATCCTTCACGTGGCGCACTTCATTGGTTCCTGTTGGCTGCCCTACGACAGTGATTATATCAAAGCGGATATCCAAATTGATGTTATATCGCTTGACGTATGCATTGGCAGCTATCGAGAGCGAACGCACTTTCTGCACGGTGACAGCCTCATCGGCATCAGCAAACTGCTCATTCTTTCGGGTCTTTACCTCAACGATAACCAGCGTACCATTATCTATAGCAACAATATCTAAGTCTCGATGATGATAATCCCAATCACGATGAAGAATGACATAACCCAACTGTTGGAGATAGCTTACCGCCACATCCTCTCCCCATTTGCCTAATTCGTTATGGTATGCCATGCGTCTTTCTTTCCTCGACTTGCAGAAGTTTTAGAAGTTCAGACTATTAGAAGGAGATAAGATAATTCTTTATACGTATCAAATCGATTTACGGATGAAACAAAGGTATTGCCTACTTCTTCTAAAATCCTAAAACTTTATCACTCCCGTCAAGAATTGTGTACATTAATATTCACGCACAAAGTTAGAATAATCTTTCGTAAAATCAAAATAAAACCCGTATTTTTGCAGTATGAGTACAGAAGAACAAAGCAAGAAAGACATATACTATATGCAGCGTGCATTGGCTGAAGCCGAAGCCGCTTATAAAGAAGGTGAAATCCCTGTTGGTGCTGTTGTGGTGTGTCGCGACCGTATCATCGCTCGTGCCCATAACCTGACAGAGACGCTCAATGATGTTACTGCACATGCAGAAATGCAAGCAATAACCATGGCAGCCAATGAGTTGGGAGGTAAATATCTGCAAGATTGCACGCTATATGTGACGGTTGAACCTTGCATCATGTGTGCTGGTGCCATCGGTTGGGCACAACTCCGACGCATTGTCTACGGTTGTCCCGATGACAAACGGGGCTATCATGAATATGCACCCAAGGCTTTCCACCCTAAAGCTAACGTCACCTATGGCGTTATGGAAGAAGAATGTCGTGCCTTGATGCAACGATTCTTTCCAAGAAAGAAGGTAGGGTTTTGAGGAGTTAAGGAGTGAAAGGGAGTGAAAGGAGTTAAGACATTACCTCTGTTCCTGATACTAATAAAGATATAGAAAGGAAAGAGAAAGGGTTTTACCAGTGCTCTTTACGAATATTAGAGGTAAGAGATAAACTGCTGATAAATGCCCTTTTAACTTCTTATAGCTACACGCTAACGAATTATTTACATGAAAATAAATATTTATTGTCGTGAAAATAATTCTTTTTTTATCATGAATAAAAATATTTATTTTCATGTAAATAATTCGCTCAAAAAGCTGTTGTAAGCATAAAAAAAGAGCCGTTATCAAGAATACAATTAATACCATAAAACAAATAAATTTATGCCTTTGATGTCACCTTTTACAAATCAACAACGTTATACAAGTGAATCGGTTCAGAAAGAAAACCAAATGTATAACATATTAAAAACAAATGATTATGAATTATGTAATATTAGAATCAATCATTAAAAGTCTCGTTCCAATAGCAATTGCAGTAGTTCTTCCTATCATAATGGCTTGGCTCTCTTACCGTAACAAACAACACGAAACAGACAAAAGAAGCGAGATTGTTACGGCTATTATTGAAAAGAATCCTGACATTGACGTGCAGGAGTTTCTCGACAAGCTGAACCCTTCAAAGAAATCATACAAAGAGCAACTGATGACAAAAATGCACCAGGAACTACTTTGGGGGACAATCTGTCTTATCGGAGGGGCGGCAACCATATTGGTTATTATAGTTTTGAGCATTTTGCAAAGTTTTGACAAAGGATATATCCCTATAGGCGCCGTATTTGGTGTTGTCCCATTGGCAGTAGGATGCGGGTTGTTAATCGCCTACAACAATGCCAAAAAGACTTTGGAAAACTTGAAAGACAACGATTAGGTTATTATGACAAGAGAACAATTCGTCGAACAGGTCGGTCGGGAACAGGCACATCTACGCCGGTTCCTGACGGCTTTATGCTGCGGCAATGGTGCTGAAGCTGACGATATTGCTCAAGAGGCTCTCATCAAAGCCTACCTTCGCAGTAGTCAATATGACGAACGTGACAGTTCTCGGCTTGGCTAATGAAAATTGCTTATCGTGTCTTCATCGACTCACGTCGCAAACAGAAACACAAACAGGAACTACCCCTTGAGAAGGCTATCACGCTCCAAGGGAACAGTAAGAGTGATGATGCCTTCCGCTATCAAGAACTACACACTGCGTTGGCAACGCTCTCGGAGACAATGCGCACAAGTATCCTGCTCTATTATATGCAGGGTTATCAGATAAAAGAGATTGCAGAGATAACCGAAAACAGTGAGGATGCAATTAAGAAACAACTCTCACGTGGACGGCAAGAACTTAAACATATTTTGGAAAGATGAACGAAGATAAATTCTTGAAAGACTTACTCTCGGACTATCATCCACAACTATCGGATGACAATGCCTTTATGCAAAGACTGCAACGACAGATGGAACTCATCGAAGAAGTCAAGGTATATCAACGTGCAGAGAGCCGAAGAACAAACTGATGTCGCTTAAGTTGCTTGCCGTTGGTATTGTTTTAGGCTGTATTGTGACGCTTGCAAGCTTCACATTGCCTACTATCTTCGATAGATATATCAATGGAACTGAATCAGAATTCATCCTTACCTTGCTTCACAACGTTCAGTATATTGGACTGGCAATAGGCGCAGGCTTCATCACACTCAGCCTATTGTTTACCACGAAATTAGTAAATCTAAAAGACGAGACACCACTTCAATAGTGGTTTCTTTGGGCTTTGTTGAAGCTGACATAACAGATAACACGATTACAAAAAAGGTAGACCTTTTTGGGCAAAAAGGTCTACCTTTTTTGAAGAAACCGTCAACCTTTTTTGAAGAAATAGTCACCCTCTTCTCAATATATCCAATTATGAGACAGGAGTAAGTTTGGAGAAATAAAAAAGGAGATGTGCTGTTATAACACATCTCCTCTTTCTTATTTTGTATTTTATGATTATCTAACCTGGATAACCAAGTATTTGCTTGTGCTCCAGAAGGTCTGTGGGTCAGTGATACGGAGTACATACTGTCCGTTTGTATCAGTTGTCAGCGTGTAGCTGCTGCTTGGATGAGCAGTCAACAGACGAGCACTCTTGCTGTAAAGCTTGATTTCCTTGTTAACACGGATATCAATCTTTGTGAAGTAACCCTTGTTGAAAGAACCCTGAAGAACCTTACCACCATCGAGGATGCGCTGTGCCTTCAACTCGCTCTTAGTACCGAATACATACCAACCAGTATTCAACTGCTTGTCCTGTGTATTGATAGTCTCAGTCTTCTGGTTGCTCTCTGTCTGGAGATTCTCTTTCTCCTTGGTGAGGTTTTCCTTCTCTGCTGTAAGGTTCTCCTTATCAGTCTTGAGATTAGTAACATCCGTATTCAAACCAGTGATAGTCTCATCAAGTTCCTTAATATGGATATTCTTTGACTCCAACTCAGCACGCAACTGCTTCAACTCAGTCTCCTTTGCGCTCAATTGATTTGTCAGACGGCTAAGAGTTTCCTTCATTGCATCACCCTTAAAGCCTGTCTCGCGTAGCTGCTGCTGCAATTTCTTGATGAGTTCACGGTTTTCCTGCATACGCTGAGCGATGAATTGGATATTCTCCTTCATCTGTTCTGTCTTGTTAGCAGCCTCACCATTCTTAGCTATTGTCACACGATTCTCTGCTTCGTTGATAGCAGCAAAACCCTGCTGAATATCATTCAGCGTTCCCATCATATCGTTAATCTCGTGATCACGTGCGTCGATAATATTGCGCAATGAATCACTCTGTATTTCGGATGGGTTCAAAGCCGACTTCTTGTCTCGGTTGCAGGATGCCAGTGCAAGTACTCCACATACTGCGAAAACTAATAGTTTATTCATACATTATACTTTTTTATCCGTTTGTTTCTTCCTATCAGAAGACTTTACTTTTTCTTTTCCTGCCACTACAATGACGAACTCACCACGTGGTTCTGTCTCTTTGAAGTGGGCTATTACTTCATCCAATGTACCTCGAACGCTCTCTTCATGCAGTTTTGAAATCTCACGACAACAACTTACTTGTCGCTCAGCTCCAAACACCTCTGCGAACTGTTCTAAGGTTTTCACAACTCTATAAGGTGACTCATAGAATATCATTGTACGCGTTTCTTCAGCCAAACTCTCTAAATGAGTCTTACGTCCCTTCTTCTGAGGGAGGAATCCTTTCGAAAGCAAAAAGCGGTCACAAGGCAAGCCACTTGACACCAATGCTGGTACGAAAGCGGTAGCTCCCGGAAGCGTCTGAACAGTTATTCCATTGGCTGCAGCCTCACGAGCGAGGAAGAATCCTGGGTCACTAATGCCCGGAGTTCCCGCATCTGAGATCAGTGCAACCGTCTCACCAGCCTTTAATCTATTGACTATACCAGCAGAACTTGCATGTTCATTGAATTTATGATGAGACATAAGACGATTCTTAATCTCAAAATGTTTCAACAAGATACCCGATGTACGAGTATCCTCACACAAAACTAAATCAGCCTCCTTTAGGATTCTGATAGCACGGAGGGTCATATCCTCCATGTTTCCAACTGGTGTCGGTACGAGATATAATGTTCCCATTGTTGGTTGCAAATGTAAAGTAAATGAACAGAAGGACAAAATAAATTAGCTTTTTTTACATAACAATCATGTCCGTTTGCAAGGAAAAAGACAAAGTAACAATGATGTTATAATTTTAAAGAATAAATACTACTATCTACGAAAAAATACAACTTCATTCTACAAATTATCTTTCAGTTCTCTTTTATTTTCCGCTAAGAAGACAAAGAACACACTTCCTCAATAACTTTTTAACGCTTAACGTTTATCTATTCTTTTTTTAAATTATATATCTTTGCAATGATTATGACAAAGATAGACAACCATAACGGTGAAAGACGTCGTCAAGGACGCATTGAAGTGATTTGTGGAAGTATGTTCTCTGGTAAAACCGAAGAACTCATCCGTCGTATGAAACGTGCAAAGTTTGCAAAACAGAGGGTTGAGATTTTCAAACCTTCTATTGACACACGCTATTCAGACGAGGATGTTGTCAGTCATGACAAGAACGTGATTCATTCCACACCGATTGACTCATCTGGCAACATTCTTCTTCTTGCCTCAGACATTGATGTCGTGGGCATTGACGAGGCACAATTCTTAGACGAGGGACTCACTGATATCTGCAATAAGTTGGCAAACAATGGTGTACGTGTCATTGTTGCAGGACTCGACATGGACTTCAAAGGCGTGCCTTTCGGTCCTATCCCTGCGCTTTGTGCCATTGCAGACGAGGTAACAAAGGTACACGCAATCTGTGTGAAGTGTGGTGCGTTGGCATACGTTAGTCACCGTCTCATTGCTGACGACCGTCGTGTCATGCTCGGAGAGCAGCAGGAATATGAGCCTCTATGCCGTGACTGCTACAAGAAGGCAACACAGGATGAAGCAAACAAACGTTTAAAAAGACATATGAGACAAACAATTACTTTTGATAAGTTCATACGCTGGGCATTGATAGCACTTGCCGTTTTAGCAGTTGGATTTATCATCAATGCACTATCTGAGGTTCTTTTACCATTCTTTATAGCATGGCTAATAGCCTACCTCCTCTATCCTATCGTGAAGTTTGTACAATATAAACTCCACGTTCCAGGCAGAGCTTTGAGCATAATCATCACCTTTATATTGGTTGCAGCACTCTTTACTGCCATCTTCATGTTCATCGTTCCACCAATGATCAATCAGGTTGATAAGTTTATGACGATTGTCAATCGCTATCTACATGAGACGACACATACCAATGACATAGCGACAATGATACAGAAATGGATTAGGGAGAATCAGACAGAAATCGAAAGATTCTTAAAAAGTTCAGATTTCACAAACACGATTAAGACCGCTATGCCGAAGTTATTCTCTGTAATAGGTCAGACGGCAAGTATCGTGATTTCTATCATTGCATCATGTATCACCCTACTCTATACCTTCTTTATCCTGCTTGATTATGAGGTGTTGACTAACAATTGGATTAAGATATTCCCAAAGAACGTACGTCCTTTCTGGGCTGGATTGGCAGAAGATGCAGAGCGAGAATTAAATAATTATATTCGTGGACAGGGATTAGTTTCACTCTGTATGGGTATACTCTTCTGCATTGGCTTTACCATTATTGATTTCCCAATGGCTATCGGTATGGGAATCCTTATTGGTATTCTTAACCTCGTCCCTTATCTTCACACCTTTGCACTTATCCCAACAGCTTTCCTTGCATTACTCAAAGCTGCTGATACAGGACAGAATTTCTGGATTATCTTTGCCTCTGCACTAATTGTTTTTGCGGTTGTACAGCTGCTAATGGATATGGTAATAACACCAAAGGTCATGGGTAAAAGCAATGGGCCTCAACCCTGCTATCCTACTCCTCTCTCTCTGTTTGGGGTGCTCTCTTGGGCTTTATCGGACTTATCATAGCCCTACCACTCACTACTCTTATCATTGCTTACTGGCAAAGATATGTCACCAAAGAGGGTGATGGGGTTCAGGTAGAAAACATACCAGCTATTGCTGAGGAAAAGAAAGAAGATAAAGAATAAAGAAAGATAATAGCTATAGAACTATAACGAGCCTCCTTTTCACATGGGAAGGGGGCTTCTTTTTAATGTTATCTACCACCCGCACCAATGGTGCTTACCATGAACACCATATGTGTTAAGCCTTAGCACCATGTGTGCGTGACCTTAACACACTGACCGAAGATAGGAAATGAGAGGCATTCAGGTCGTTATAATGGAGATCGTAAGACGCTAATACCTAACTAAGAGCAAATCTATAAAATAAAAATAGCTCTCCTCTTCACACGAAAAGGGGAGCTATTTTTATGTTATCTACACCACTATTAGCATTTTATCAACTACATGATAACACAGCTAACGCAGTATTTTTTGCGCTTATTTATACGTAAGACTCTAAGAACTTAACTGTTCCGGAAACCTTAACAGTTGTTGCTGTAGCTGGAAGGAGTACACTCTCACCTGCACGGAATGAGATAGTATTGCCCTCAGCATCAGTAATCTCACCCTCACCCTTAAGTCCAACAAAGATGACAAAAGAATCCAGATCACTATAATCGAGCGTCATTGGCTCTGTAAGATCATAAACAGATGTGGTGAAGTAAGGACAGCTAACGAGTTCTACAGGCTCATTCTGACGTGCCTCATATTGTGTGCGATAGTTTGGATAGACGGTATAATCAATGCACTCAGCAGCTTCCTTGGTATGCAACTGACGATAATTGCCCGCTGCATCCTGACGCTTGAAGTCATAGATACGGTAGGTTACGTCGCTTGTCTCTTGTATCTCTGCCAAGAAACAGCCTGCACCAATAGAGTGAATACGACCTGCTGGCAAAAAGAATACGTCGCCTTCCTTCACAGAATATTCCGACAAAGCCTCAGTAATGGTATCATTTTCAACCATTTCCTTGTATTGTTCTGGTGTAATCTGCTGCTTCAAACCACTACGAAGAGAAGCATCTGCATCACTTTCCATCACATACCACATCTCTGTCTTACCACGACCCAAACCCTGTGCTTGTGCCTGCTCGTCCGTTGGATGAACCTGAATAGAAAGCTGCTCGCGTGCATCAATGAACTTAACAAGCAGAGGGAACTCATTACCAAAGCGTTCATAGTTCTCCTTACCCACTAATTTATCCTTCAAAGTCTCAACAAGTTTGTTCAGTGTCCAGCCTTTATATTCGCCATTAGAGACAACACTCTCGTTGTCCTTAACACCTGAAATTTCCCAGCTTTCGCCCACCTGCTTCTGATCAGAAGTCAAATGCTTGAAGGTACTATCTTTTCTCCACCCCAAAGGATAGACTTCAAAAGAGGATTAAACTTAAACATTTCCATTTTTTATTGCTATTTTGATGTATCAAACTTTATAATAAGGAAACCAATCGATGGTCTCATTCGTACTGCAAAGTTACACTTTAATCAGTAGATTACCAAGAAAACTGATAGAAAGGCATTGTTTCATTCTCCTCTAAAAGACAGAGAGAAGATTGTCATATCGGATGATTACACAACTGACTTTCACCTTTACTCCTGTTCTATTCCTACTAATAGATAACAAGAAATTATCCATCAGTTTCTGCATCGCGGTTTATATCAACTATAAAGCTGTTGTTTGGCTTATGTAGAAGATAGGTTTAGACTTATTAAACCTTAACTTTACAAAGTTCAAACAACAGCTTTAGCATATCATTTTACTTAATTTCAGACATTCGCTTTGTCTGTTTCTGGATTATCTTTTGTGTTGATTTGTCTGATGCAAACACACTATAGAATCCTTGTGGCTCATGTGCTGGGTCGCAGGTGAAGTCGTCTCCTGCCTGCCAACGCTCATGACGAGGTTTTCCATAACCACCCCAACCCCAGAAATTACAACCAACAAGGAGTCCACCGTTCGCTGCGTTCTCTGCAACAGCTTCCATAACATACTTGTAATAAGCATCGCGCGCCTTTGTTGTACTCTTCAATGAGAATGAGAAACCATCACGAGGATAACCAAACTCTTCAAGAACAAGTGGCTTATTAAGACGCTTGCAAATGGCAAGATGGTTGTCGATATATTCTTGTGTCTGCTTAAAACTTGCCTTAAGGTCCTCTTTTAGATGTGTCTTTCTTGCCCATTGCCAGTTGTATGGCCAAATGTGAATATTGCAATAGTCCACATTCTTATCTGCACAGATACGCTCAAAGCAGCCATAATCACGCTCACAACCAAAGACACCTTCACTTCCAAGGCTTATCAGATGGTTCTGATCAAGACTGCGAACGAGTGCTGTTGCTTCTGAAAGCCACTTCTCAAACTCTGGTAAAGCTTCCTTTGAGAAGGCACGAGGCTCGTTACAAATCTGCCAAGACATGATTGTAGGGTCATCAACATACTTGATACCAGAGTATCTATTGGTACGACTAAGGATGAAGCGAATATGCTCATAGAGCATTAAATGCGCCTTCTGATTAGCCGCAAACTTGCTGGCAAACTTTGTATAAGCGCCATAGCCGTCTCTACGTGGTATCAAAGCAGGTCCCTCATCAGCCCACTCCAAATAAGCACCATAGCCCCCACTCCATTCCCAAGAGTTGGTAAGATAAAGTACAGCAACCATCTTTCGCTTGCTCATCTCAGTTAAAAGATAGTCTAATCCTGCAAGAATAGAATCGTTATAGACACCCGGACGAGACTGTAAGACAGGCTCAATCTTATCCTCAACACCGGGCAAAACCATCTGCACCAACCAAAATACGGAGGTTATCAATACCCAAACGCTGCATCTCGTCAAGTTCACGACGAAGTCGCGCACGGTCTCCTCCCTGGTCCTTCAGAGCCAAGTATAGGTCCATACCAGAAGTTTGCTCCCACGTAATAGTAGGGTTTACCACCACGAACAAAGCGTCCGTTCTTTACTTTCACAAAGTCACCGGCCATCATATTCACAGCCATTGCCAAGGCAATAATTGCCATAAAAACTCTTTTCATATATTAGTAGTAAGTCGAAAAATTACCAACTTTACGAGCAATGTTTCCCTTTTAGGGAAGATGCATCTACTTATTAATACACCTAAAGCAAGTTTTTTTCCCTTACCCACATTGCTACTTTTTAGAAGAATAAATCGTTCTTTCCGTCCAAATGTTTGGACGCTTTTTCGTATTGCTTTAACAAAAGAACAGAAGTTACTCATTAAGCAAAAAAACATGGCAAAGACTGTCAACTATCTACCCTATTATCATCTCCTTTTTATTAAAAACCTTTTTCATTTTAAGACTTCGAGAAAACCGCAGGTAAGGGTTTGAAAAAAATCATTACATAATTTAAAGAAAAATCATCTATAAACAACGACAAAAAGCACATACAAGAAGTAGATTTGCAACTAACAGCAAATCAATTAGTTATAAAGTAGTAAAAGTAAAAGGTGCTTAATTGGACTTCAAAAAGGGCGTTAGTAAGGGGCTTAAAGGGCGTCTTTTTGCAAGTCAATTGGGCGTCTTTTAGAAGCCCAAAAAAAGCATGTATTGATTTTTGAAGAGTATGAAAAATAGTTTACAAACTTCAACTAATAAGAGAATACGTTGTTTGTAGAAGACAGATAGATATATGGGTCTTCAGGATTTTTGGAGTGATAAGTTTTGCCATTTAAGGTTAGGGTTTCTGACGATATGTCACACGGAGAAAAGGAGAGGACGGAGGATTATAAGGAAAAGCAATGGAAGTCACGGAGGCACCGTCGGTGCGTAGAGCGACGGAGCTTGTTTGGCAATTCTATTAGTAATTTATATACAAAACGTTTATTCCAAAATATTTTTCAAGAATCTGTAGGCTACATCTCCGTCGCTCTTTGTGCCGTCGGCACCTCCGTAATATTGCGTTTACCTCCGTCCCCTCCGTGACTCCGTGTGCCTATTATATAAGACTTTTAGTTTATCACTCCATATTTCGGAAGAACCATAAATACGCTTTTACTTTTTACTCTTTAACCGTTTTTACTTATCCAAACCTATCCTTTTTCTCACATTTATTTACTAACTTTGTAGCCAAATGGGCAACAACATAACAGATATAAAGCAATTACTGAATGATGAGACCGACGAGAAACATTTCTCGTTTGAGGTTCTTCCCCTTTGAAGCGGTAATGGAACAGCGTCTCTTTTCCGCAATATTGATCAGCTCAAGGAGTTTAATCCGAGCTTCATAAACATAACCACTCACCATAGTGAGTTCGTATATCACGAGCGCGAAGACGGACTATTGGAACGCCAGCGCATACGTCGTCGACCTGGAACGGTAGCCATTGCAGCTGCTATCCAGCAAAGGTATGGCATTCCTGTCATCCCTCATGTGATATGCTCGGGTGCAACGAAAGAAGATATTGAGTACGAATTGCTCGATTTACAGTTTCTTGGTATAGAAAACTTGATGCTTCTGCGTGGCGATAAAGCACGCGAAGACCGATTCTTTACACCGACAGAAGGCGGTCATAGTCATACGACAGAACTGATTGAACAAGTAAATAGTTTCAACGAAGGTATATTCATTGATGGTTCTACCATGAAGCATCCAGGTAGGCCATTCGTGTATGGTGTGGCATGTTATCCAGAGAAACATGAGGAAGCACCTAACCTTGAACAGGACCTACGTTACCTCAAGATGAAGCAGGATCTTGGTGCAACATTTGCCGTTACACAGCTTTTCTACGACAATGAGAAGTTCTATAACTTCGTTGATCAAGCTCGTAAGATGGGCGTTACCATTCCTATCATACCAGGAATTAAGCCTTTTGCAAAGCTATCCCAGCTGAATGTCGTTCCAAAGACATTCCATTGTGATATCCCTGAAGAGCTTGCTGGATTAGCTTTACTGTGTAAGTCGGACGAGGAGGCACGCCTGTTAGGTATTGAGTGGGCTGTTAGACAGGTGAAAGACCTTTATGCACACGGTTTCAACAACGTACATTTCTATACCGTTTCGGCAGTGAGCAGTGTGCACGAGGTAATGAAACGGTTGGTAGAAACTGGTCTTCTACAACAGAACAGCAAATAAAAAAGAATACAAGAGAAGATGAACTTTTCAGAAGTTATAGGACAAGAAGCAGTTAAGGAACGGCTTATTCAGATGGTTAAAGAAGACCGTCTGCCCCATGCCTTGCTTTTCTGCGGACCACAAGGGGCGGGTAAGATGGCACTTGCAATGGCTTTTGCCAGCTATTTGCTTGCTGGTGACGAGGCCGAGGAAGCTACGTCATCAACCGTATCAAATGCTCGTGCCATGCTTCGAAACTGGGAACATCCTGACCTTCACTTCTCTTATCCTACCATCAAACTACCGAGCATGAGTGGTGAACACCAACCTGTAAGTGCAGACTTTGCGAAGGAATGGCACGGACTCATCATGCAAGGGACTTACTTCACCATGAATCAATGGATGAATCAGATGGGGGCTACCACACAGCAGGCTATCATCACGGGTGCTGAGAGCGACGAACTGTCACGCGTTTTGGCGTTGAAATCAAGTCAGGGAGGCTATAAGGTGTCTATCATCTGGCTGCCAGAACGAATGAATCTCACCTCAGCCAATAAGCTATTGAAGCTATTAGAGGAGCCACCACAGGGCACTATCTTCCTCATGGTATGCGAAGAACCAGAGAAACTTCTCGAAACTATCATCAGCCGTACACAGCGTATTGATGTGAAACGCATCAACGATGAGGCGATTGAACAAGCACTCATCAACAAAAAGGGGGATTGATAGTGATGCGGCGCACCGTATTGCTCGTATCGCAAATGGCAGTTGGCTGAAAGCATTGGAAGCAATGGATACGGGTAATGAAAACCGTGAGTTCCACAACATGTTCCAAATGCTTATGCGCCTATGTTACCTTCGTAACGTAAAAGACCTCAAACGTTGGAGCGAGGTTGTAGCAGGATATGGACGTGAGAAAGAGCGTCGTATGCTTACTTCCAACAGCAAGTGCGTGAGAACTTCATGTTTAACTTCCAAACGCCCGAACTCAACTACATGACTTTGGAGGAAGAGAACTTCGCTAAGAACTTCGCACGATTCATTAACGAGGCAAACGTCATTGAAATCAACGAACTCTTCCAGCGTGCTAATCGTGATATCGGACAGAATGCAAACGCTAAGATTGTCTTCTATGACATGGCATTGAAACTCATTGTGCTGTTATTGAAGAAGTAGACGAGTGGACAGGTGAACAAGTAGACGAGTGAACAAGTTGACAAGTTATATGCTTGAAACCTGTACTATATAATTAATCATTGCTTATCACAGCCTACCAAACTCTACAAGCAAAGAGGAACTTGGAGGCTTCCAACATATATATAAACAAAAAGAAACAATCAATGGATTACAAAGATATGAAATTCAAGGTCTGGCATGGTTGCGACCGAGGCTTATGCCACAAAGGTTGTGGCAGACAAAACCACCAGTTAAACACGTTTGACTGGCTGGCTGACGTGCCTGGAAACAACCAGACAACTGACCTTGTTGAGGTTCAATTCAAGAATACTCGTAAGGGTTACTATCACAATGTCAATGACCTTGACTTGAAAGAAAGGTGACATCGTGGCTGTAGAAGCTAACCCCGGACATGATATCGGAGTCGTTACACTGACTGGACGCCTCGTTAAACTGCAAATTAAGAAGTCGTCAAGTGTAAAGTCACCAGACGACATCAAGCGTGTCTATCGACTTGCAAAAAGAAGTTGATATGCAAAAGTATCACGAGGCAAAAAGCACGTGAACACGCTACAATGATTGAGAGCCGACAGATTGCAAAGGGCTTAGGACTGAAGATGAAGATTGGCGACGTAGAGTATCAGGGCGATGGAAACAAAGCTATCTTTCTACTACATTGCCGACGAACGTGTCGACTTCCGTCAGCTTATCAAGGACCTTGCTGCTGCCTTCCACGTACGAATCGAAATGAAACAGATTGGTGCACGACAGGAAGCAGGACGCATTGGCGGTACAGGTCCATGTGGTCGTGAGCTTTGCTGTGCTACTTGGATGAAGAATTTCTCCAGTGTTTCGACCACAGCTGCCCGCATTCAGGACATCTCACTCAACCCAACCAAACTGGCGGGTATGTGTGCTAAGCTAAAATGTTGCCTGAACTATGAGGTTGACGACTATATGGAGGCTGGCAGAAAAACTGCCAAGCAAGGAGGTTATCTTGGAGACTATGGATGGCGAATACCATCTCTTCAAGACGGATATCCTCAATGGTCAATGCACCTACTCTACCGATAAGAACCTTGCAGCAAACCTCGAGACCATCAGTGCGGAGCGTGCAAAGGAGATTATCGAACTCAACCGACGTGGTGAGAAGCCTCTTTCGCTCCTTGAAGATGGTAAAGGCAAAAACCAGCTAGAAGCCTGTTGACCTCCTCGCTGGTGCTGACCTCAGTCGATTTGATAAGGCTAAGAAACGCAAAAAGAACAACCAGCCACGCAACAACAACGGACAGCAAGGTGGTAGACCACAACGCGACAACCGTCGTAACCAGCGTGATGGACAGGACAACTACCGTCAGCCAAATGACAACAGACGTCCACAGAACGATAGCCGCCGCCCACAGAATGGTAATCGTCGTCCTTATAATGGTCCTCGTCCTGCACAACAGCAGAACGAAGGTACTCCACAGAACAATAGAAATGAAGCGCAGACAGCCTCAGCAAACGGAAAGAAAACAAGAATGAAACATAAGGTTTTCCACCTTATTATATATCATAGCACTCATGGTAATTACCATGGGTGCTGCTTCATGCAGTGACCCACGCACCTATGACAAATATAGAAGTGTGTCACTACAGGGGTGGTCACGCAATGATACACTTTCTTTTGATATCCCTCGCCAATGGGAAGGTAACTACCAATTAGACCTCTGCCTACGTGCTGCACAGACTTATCCTTACCGCAACATAAGTATGATTATTGAACGAAAGATAATCTACTACAGACAACGGAAGAAGCGAGAAAAAGACATATAATGATACTATTAATTGTGAGATTATCAATGATAAGGGAATATTGGTAGGACAGAAAAGGTATCTCAAATACTGAAATACGTCAGGCGATTACCGCTTTCCGTCTCAACCGCAATGACTCAATGCACGTCACGATACGTCATATCATGAGCCGTGAGTCACTTCCTGGTATCAGCGATGTGGGTATCAGACTCCTCAAGAAGTAAACATTAGAGACAAACTATAAAGGCTGCTTCATCCTCAATACATTAGAGTCATGAAGCAGCCTTTACTATGCTGAGGATAAGCCTAAGTAGCACCAGCCTGAGCTATAATATCATATTTAGCGAGTATTAGTATCCTACTCTCCTTCATCTCATGATAATAAGTTGTTCAACTTCCCATATTCTAAAAAGGGTGATAATGCTTAACACAAGGCGTGTTGATGCTTAGCACGTGTGGTGCGGAGGCTTAACACCAATGGTGCGAAGCACAAAACATATTGCCAAAATACTATGCAATCAATATCCAAGCGTAGTCCTATCGCCTACTGACGGATAAGATTACGTCCTGCATCTATGCGGAGGAAAATAAATAGGAGCAACGTAAGCCCCAAAGAGAAGAACCTCCGTAACTAAAGAAAGGTAACGGAATACCAATAACTGGCGTCAAACCTAATACCATTCCTACGTTAATAAAAAGGTGGAATAGGAATATTCCTGCAACACAATAGCCATAGACTCGCCCAAACTTAAAGGGTTGTCGATCGGCAAGGTACATTAATCGGAGTATTAGGAAGAGGAACAGCACAAGAACAGAGGCTGAACCGAGGAAGCCCTCCTCCTCACCTACTGTACAGAAGATAAAGTCGGTATCCTGCTCTGGTACAAACTTCAATTTAGTTTGTGTACCATTCAAGAAGCCTTTACCTTGTAAGCCACCAGATCCAATGGCTATCTCACTCTGATGTACATTATATCCTGCTCCTGCTAAGTCCTCATCTAAGCCTAAAAGTACGTTGATACGCACACGCTGGTGTGGCTGCATGACATCGTTCAACACATAGTCTGCGGAATAGAAAAAAGCTATTGACCCTAAAGCAAACAATGCAATATAGAAATAGTTAGCAAAGCGAGTGTTCATTGCATTATAAACTAAATAACCAATGACACATGCTGATAAAACCAACTGTATCCAAACAACATCAAACGGAATAACAAACTCTGAGAAGAGCAAGGCAAGTCCTGTGACACCAAAGACATAAGTTAGCAATAGGCGCGTACGTCCTTTGTCGCCCACATAGACCCACACCATGACCGAAGAGAATATCTGAACAAGTAGGAGTACAACAAACTTTCCTAAGGATGTTGGTGTATCCCATAACAAGATTTCCTCATACTTGATTCCGACAACAAAGTAAATGACCATTGCCAGCCCAGTGAAAGGAACGCACCAGACATTCCTTCACGATAAAGCATGAGGAAGAAAGAGAAATAAACCAAGGCAGAACCTGTCTCACGCTGTCCGACAATACACAGCATTGGTAGGAAAATGATTCCGCACGCACCAGCAAAATGCTTCCAATTCTTGATAGTAAAGCCATAAGCCGACATAAACTTGGCTATTGCTAATGCCGTTGCAAATTTCGCGAACTCGGCAGGCTGCAATCGGAGTGGACCCAGAACGAGCCACGAGCGAGAACCCTTTATACTATGAGGATTAAAGATTGTGGCAAAGAGCAGTAGTACTAACAAACCATAGATGACATAAGCAAAGGTGTCATAGAAACGGTCGTCCATCATTAGAAGCACAAAGCCTAAACAGATAGAAGTACCAATCCACACAATCTGCATACCCGAACGAGTTGAAAGTGAGAAAATCTCTGTATCGCCATAAGTATAACTTGCACCACAGACACTCACCCATCCAAAGGTGAGCAACGCAATATAGATACCTATCGTCCACCAATCTAATGAACGAAGTACACCTGGTTGTCTGTCTGCTGTATAATTACTTGGCACGATTTACTTTCTCCTTGCTTTTTTGTTTATCGTTGGATTGACCCTTTGATTTCTCTTTAGGCTGTTCCTTTGGTTTATCTTTTACTTGTTCCTTCGGTTTAGCCTTAGGTTGCTCCTTAGGCTTTTCTTTCGCCTGTTCCTTAGACTTCACCTTGGGTTGTTCCTTTGCTTTGTCTTTGGATTGCTCCTTAGAATTTTCCTTCACCTTAGGCTTTTCCTTATTTTCTTTTCGTGTATCTTTATTCTTTTCTTTCTCTTTTTCCTTCTTATCACCTCCCTTGTCCTTCTCTTTCTTCTCCGTCTTAACCGTTGTTTCAGGCTCTACACGGATAGCAGGTTCGTTCTGTGGTTGCTTCTTCTTCTCCTTTTCCTCAGCTTCTTTCCTTGCCTTTGCTTCCTTCAGCTTTTCTGCATCAGCTAAATCTTGCTTCTCTTTTACCTTCTTCAGCGAGTCTCTAATAGTATTTACACGCTTAATAGAGTCGAGACGAAGAGAGTCAGCACGTGACAAAGGACGCTTAAAGGAGTAAGCGATATGGCGTTTCTGAACTGCTGCAGCACGAGCTTCATCACCAGGGGTAAGCTTTCCATTAATATACTGCTCTATCATTAGCGAACCAATTGGCACACCATAGTCTGCACCAAATCCACCATTCTCAACATAAACAGCAATAGCTATCTTTGGAGTATCAACAGGTGCAAAAGCCCATAAACACAGAGTGGTCCTTACCACGGTTCTGAGCTGTACCCGTCTTACCTGCCAATGAGTAACCAGGATGAACCGCATGCGCACAAGTTCCACCACGTACTGACGAAACCATACCCGCTATTACTTCTTGGTAAGCTCTTAGACTTCCCTTTGTATGGTGCTTCTCCACATACTTCTTATCGAGTTTTTTCCCTTGAATACTACGTACAACATGTGGTGCAATATAATAACCACGATTCGCAATCGTAGCACCGAGGTTAGCAATCTGCAGTGGAGTAAGGTTGACCTCACCCTGACCGATAGAAATAGAGATAACCGAAAGCGGATTCCATTTCTTAAAAGCATTATCATAGAACTTCGCATTTGGAATCATACCTCGTTTCTCACCAGGAAGATCAATACCTAATTTATAACCGAAGCCCATTGATACCATGTAGTCGCGCCACACGTTCATAGCATCCTCCAATGTCTTATATTTCCTACGATTGGAGAGCATATGATAGAGTCCCCAGCAGTAATAACTATTACAGGAGGTGCTGATTGAAGGTACTAATGAGATAGGAGATGCATGTGCGTGACAACCGACATGAAGTCCTTTAAAGTTGAATCCATGATGACAAGGATAACGAGTTGAGTCTGTCACAATCCCTTCTGTGAAATAAGTAACAGCCTGTCCGGTCTTAAACGTTGAACCTGGAGGGTATTGACCCATTATAGCACGATTAAGTAGAGGCTTGGCTGGGTCGAGCGTCATATCTCGCTGGTACTTACCACGTAGTTTACCTATCATCGAACGAGGGTCGAAAGTAGGTGCAGAAACCATTGCTAAGATTTGTCCAGTCTTTGGTTCGATTGCCACAACAGCACTAATTTACCTTCCATTAGGCGTTCACCAAGTGCCTGAAGTTCTGCATCAAGACCAAGTTGGATATCACGTCCAGGATGTGGACGCTGGTCATACTTACCATTCTGATAGCGTCCTTGTATCTGTCCGTGGGCATCGCGCAGAAGTATCTGTACTCCCTTTACTCCACGTAAGTCTTTCTCATACTCACGCTCGACACCCATCTTACCAATATAATCTCCTGGCTGATAGTACTCATCTTCCTCAATATCACCCTGACTCACCTCTGCGACATCTCCAAGGACATGTGCAGCAATAGCTCGTTGATACTGACGAACACTACGTTTCTGAATATAAAAGCCTGGAAAACGATAAAGTTTCTCTTGGAAGGCGCTAAAGTCTTTATCACTCAATTGGCTCAAGAATAGTTGTTGTGTAAAGCGAGAGTAACCCGGATTCTTACTTCTATCCTTGATGTTAGCCATTCGGTTGATAAAATCAGCCTTTGTTATGTTTAGTGCCTTACAAAACTCCAATGTATCAAGATGACCTTTCATCTCGTTGGTTACCACCATAATGTCATAAGCTGGCTGATTAAAAACCAGCAACTTACCATTCCTATCAGTGATAGAACCACGTGAAGGGAACTCAATCTTCTTTAAGAAAGCATTAGAGTCGGCACTCTTCCGATAGTCGTCACTGGCTATCTGAAGAGCAAAAAGACGTATAATATATATCACCACGATACCTATTGCAACAGCACTAAGCACGAGGCGACGTTTTTCTAAATCGTAATTCTTCATTTCTTATCGCCTCCTTACGTTCTCAACAACAAGAATAAGAATAAGCGTGAGCAATGAACTACCGCCAATACAAAGTAACCATTCTAACACATTAAAGAAACTAAACATCTCTAATGAGAAGAAAACAACGCTGTATGTCAAGGTTAGAATAGCCGCATACCACGTATATTGCGGTATACTAAGCGTGTCCATACCTGCTTGGAAGTTGTCACTACTGTCACGAGGTATGAATAGCTGCAGTACATAAGGCTGTAAAGCAGCTATTAAAGTCAATGAAGCAGAAGCTACACCAGGCGTATTTGAGAAAGTGTCAATAGTAAGACCCATTAGAAACGCCCATATCAACATAGCCCACTGAGGATAATTACGAGGGAACAAAAGGATAAAATAGATATAAAGCAATGGTGTGGCAACAGCAAACAGATGAATGTGATTGAGTACAAACACCTGTGCCACTGTCAAAACAGCAAACCAAAGCAAACGTTTTAGGAAATCTATATTCATTCTTTATTCGTAATTCAAAGGGGGAAAGTGGCTCACACCAATGTTAGAATGACTCTACAAAGTGTGGTTATCCTACCTCCCATCAAGCTAAATAATATCTGCAAGCAGTCTACTTACTGTACCCTATTCTCCATCTGACTCTCAATAGGCTTGATAGAGTCTTGTGCTGCCTTTATAACTTGGCGTTGATCTCGTATAGAAGCATCGTCAATTACACAGACATCACGAAGATTTCCGAAGTCTGTTGATAGCTGAATTTGTAGACGATAAGAAAGTCCATCTTCTGAATTATAGACATGTTTTATCTTACCTACCAACACACCAGCTGGGAAAACAGAAGAATATCCACTCGTTACAACACGATCGCCTAACTTAAACTTAGCATGGCGAGGGACATCATCTAAATAAGCAACATCAGATGCACCACCATTCCAATGGAGATAACCGAAGTAGTCACGTCCTTGAATAGAACAACTGATGTTTGACTTTGAGTTCAGTACAGGGATTACAACGGCATAATGAATACCTGCCATATAGACAATACCCACAACACCATTACCACAGGCGACACCCATATCCTTATGTACACCATCCCATGTTCCTTTGTTGATGGTGATAAAGTTATTAGGTTTATCCAGCGAATTGGCAACAACCTTTGCCTGTATCAATCGGAACTTTGAAAGGAAACGATACTGACCTTTATGAAGAAAGGTAGAATCCTTTGTCTTATCATAAAGTTGAGCAGACAACTCCTTCACTTGACGTTCCAGTTCAAGGTTACGTTTGGTTAAAGCCTCATTCACCTCACCCATCGTTAGATAAGATGTAACCTTTGAACTTCCTTCATAAGCTAAACCAGCCACATAGTTTGCTGACGTGAACCACACACTGCCCTGATAGTCATTGAATCGGAACAGAAGAACCATACTCAAGACTTCCAGGGCAACGAACAAGAACCAATGCTTGTACTTAGCAAGGAACTCAGTCAGATTGTGCATGAACGTTAGTTGTTACCTCATCAAGAACGAGAAACGATCTACGTTCTTCAATGCAATGCCTGCACCCTTAGCCACACTGTGCAATGGGTCTTCGGCAATATGGAATGGAATATTAATCTTATCAGTCAGACGCTTGTCGATACCACGAAGCAAAGCACCACCTCCACTGAGATAGATACCATTCTTTACGATGTCAGCATAAAGCTCAGGTGGAGTGTTCTCCAATGCAGAAAGAACAGCATTCTCAATCTTTGCAACGGTCTTATCAAGACAATGAGCAATCTCCTGATAGCATACAGGAACCTCCATAGGGAGAGCTGTGATGCGATTAGGGCCATGTACAATGTAATCCTCTGGTGCTTCATCACCAAGGTCTGTCAGCGCTGAACCTACATGGAGCTTAATACGCTCTGCCATACGCTCACTGACCTTCACATTGTGCTGACGACTCATATATTCCTGAATATCTGCAGTGAGGTCATCACCAGCTACACGGATAGAGTTATTACATACAATACCACCCAAAGAGATTACAGCAATCTCAGTGCTACCACCACCGATATCAACAATCATGTTACCCTCTGGAGCCTCTACATCAAGACCCATACCAAGAGCTGCAGCCATTGGCTCGAAGATAAGATATACATCACGACCATCAGCGTGTTCAGCTGAGTCACGAACGGCACGAAGTTCCACTTCTGTAGAACCTGAAGGAACACCGATTACCATACGTAATGAAGGTGAGAAGAAACGATTGCCACTGTGAACCATCTTAATAAGTCCACGCATCATCTGCTCACAAGCTGTAAAGTCAGCGATAACTCCGTCGCGCAAAGGGCGGATTGTACGAATATTGGGATGTTCCTTCTCGTACATCATCTTTGCATCACCACCCACAGCAATCATCTTATCTGTGCGACGGTCCAGTGCTACTACTGACGGCTCGTCAACTACAATCTTATCATCGCTGATAATAATCGTGTTTGCCGTTCCCAGGTCCATAGCAATTTCCTGGATAAATGAAAATAATCCCATTAATATATCTGTATTTTTATAATTGTATATTCTTTTCTAATCTGTGGTTATTCTGTCGCAAACCAGCTATGGATAGCTTTATCATAGTGACTGCTAACACCAAAAGCACGCTCTGCAAACATCTTTCGGTCTTCAATATCTGTCTGCGCACCATTTGTATTGAGAATCTGGAGCAACACTGGATATTCTGCCTTACTTGGCACGATAACAACATCCTTGAAGTTCTTTGCGCCTGCACGTATCAGTGAAATACCACCGATATCAATCTTCTCAATGATGTCTTCTGCGCTGGCACCACTGGCAACTGTCTGCTCAAACGGATAAAGATCTACGATAACAAGATCAATGAAAGGTATTTCATATTTCTGCATCTGTGCCTGATCACCTTCATTATCACGGCGAGAAAGGATTCCTCCAAAGACCTTTGGATGAAGGGTCTTCACACGACCTCCAAGGATAGAAGGATAAGATGTTACGTCTTCTACCTTCTGACATGGGTATCCTAATGATTCGATGAACTCTTGTGTACCACCTGTACTTAAGAATTTCACACCTTCCGCATCTAACTTCTTGAGCAAATCCTCAAGTCCATCTTTATGAAAAACCGAAATAAGAGCAGTCTTAATTTGTTTTTTACCAGCCATTGTAAAACATTTTATGGATTTGATTTGCAAAGTTACTAATTATAAGCGACTAAACAATATTTTAAATCAAAAAACAAAAAGGTTGCCAACTATTTGCTTAAAAGTCTAATAAGCTGCCACCTTTTTGTTTTTATTCTGCCTGCTTCAAGTTCTGCTTTTTTTGAGAACTGAAGTTCAATTTCTTTATTCCTACCAAAGACCTTACCAAGTCTATTCTTTACCTTTGATACCGATAGCATCTAAGATACCTTGTATCTCACTGCCAAGACCAAAGACGCTATTCATCACACCATCCTTGGCACCGCGCACCATATAACGGGCACAATCACCTTCGAGCTTACCGATACGCTGGCGTTCTGCAACGAGTATAATCATGGCGTGAGATCTCTCGACGGATACGACCAAACTTATCAACAGCTTTACGCCACTTCTTTGCTGTGTAGTATTGGCTGTTATCACGTAATTCGTAGGAGAAATTCTCTAAGTCGTTAATAGCTGACTCACGCGTAGCACATGAACTTACCAATAGCATTGCCACAATGAGGGCAAGGCCCATAAACATTTTCTTTACCTTGTTTCTCATTTTTTTATAACTTCTAATTTTTATAATAATCCTCCCTATATCTGGCTTATGTTTATAATACTTTTTCTATCTGAAAGTAACATAAAAATCTGCCTTTTTAAGGGTAATAGTCATGGCAAAAATAGGAAATTATAATGATTTAACCAACAAAACATCACATTACTTTTCATTCTTTTTCCACTTTTTAACTACCTTTGTTCCATGAATTTCGCAGCAACACTCCTTCAATGGTTCAAAAATAACGGACGTTCTCTACCTTGGCGAGAGACAAAGGATGCATACGCTATCTGGCTGAGTGAGGTTATTTTACAGCAAACTCGTATCGTTCAAGGTATGAGTTATTGGGAACGTTTTATGGCACAATGGCCCACGGTTAACGACCTCGCTGCTGCCACTGAGAACGAAGTGCTAAAGGCTTGGCAGGGTTTGGGTTACTATTCTCGTGCAAGAAACCTCCATACGGCAGCACAACAGGTGATGGAATTAGGTGGATTCCCACAGACTTTCAAAGAATTAAAGACGCTGAAAGGTGTAGGCGATTATACTGCTGCAGCCATTGCTTCTATTGCTTTTGGCGAACCTGTTGCTGTGGTAGACGGCAACGTTTATCGTGTGCTTTCTCGTTATTATGGCATCGAGACACCTATTGATAGTACCGAAGGGAAGAAGGAGTTTCAAACGCTCGCTCAATCTCTTTTACCTATAAATGAACCTGCAGACTACAACGAAGCGATAATGGACTTTGGTGCGACTCAGTGTACACCAAATTCTCCTCATTGCAGTGCTTGTCCACTCTGCGAAACATGCGTTGCTTTCCGTGAACAACGCATTAACGAACTACCAGTAAAAAGCAAAAAAGTGAAACAACGAGAACGTCATTTCACCTATCTCTATATTGAATATGAAGGAAAGATAGCCATCCACCAACGTGGTGCGGGTGACATTTGGCAAGGACTATGGGAGTTTCCACAGGCAGAACAGTTTACATCATCTGAAGACTCTGCGTGGAAAACAGAAGCACAGCTACTACAAAAGGGGGTAAAGCATATTCTTACCCATCAGATTCTCCTTGCAGACATCTACCTTTGGCAGCCTACGAGGCGTCCACAACTGCCCTCTGAATTCATATGGATTGAAAAGCAAGACCTTGAAAATTATGCTTTACCACGGCTAATTGAGATTCTGCTAAAGGTAGTTCCAGCCTAAAATCCCACCTCCCTTCATCCGTCTATCCCACGGTCCGCTTCTACGAGGCATTGCCTCGTAGCCTTCCCTCCTCTCCTTTTTCTGTCTTCAAAGCGCCTCTATCGGCTATTTCTTCCCAAAATCCTCATCAATACGCAGCTGATGAGCAACCAAGAATGGGAAGATGCAAACAATCATGACGATAACAAAGAACCAACGATAACCCACCGCCTGTGCCAACGCACCTGCAAACAAGCCTGGAATCATCATTGACAACGCCATAAAGCCTGTACAAAGCGCATAATGACTGGTCTTATGCTCACCCTGACTGAAATAAATCATAAAGAGCATATAGGCACTAAAACCAAATCCATAACCGAAATTCTCAATAAATACAGCAATACTAATCGCTATCACATTATCGGGAAGTATATAGGCTAAATAGACATAAGCTAAGTTAGGCAACGTGATAGCTGCCGTCATTGGCCATATCCAACGCTTTAAACCATCACGACTGATCATCATTCCTCCAATGACACCGCCTATCAAGAGACCTGCCACGCCAACAACACCATTCACCGTACCATACTCTATCTCAGAAAGGGCCAATCCCCCTTTTGCCTTCGATGCCTGCAGGAAGAGTTGAGAAATAGGGATTATCAAAGCTTCTGGCAAACGAAACAGAAGTAGAAAACAGATTGTTGTTAAAGCCTGCTCCTTCTTGAAGAAGGAAAGAAAAGTCTCTCCAAAACTGCGAAGCAAATGGCTGGCTGACACCTGTGCCCTCTCTGAATCCTCAGACGGACGAGGAAGAATAAAGCGATGATAAAGGGCGAGACCCATGAAAAGAGCCATCAAACCATAAAACACAAGCGACCAAGCCCACTGAATATCAAAGTTCTTATGTAAAAAACCAGCGAGCGCAATCAGTCCACCCTTACCAACAACCATTGATATACGATAGAAGGTTGAACGAATACCTACAAAGAAAGCTTGATCATGCTGATTAAGTCCCATCATATAGAATCCATCAGCTCCAACATCATGTGTCGCACTACTAAATGCCAGCAACCAAAAGAAACAGATTGTTCCTTGAAGCCATAACGAAGTATTGACCGTAAAGGCAACACCTGCGAAAGCTGCACCTACAAGCAACTGCATAATGATAATCCACCACCGCTTTGTCTTAATCAAATCAAGAAATGGACTCCACAGAGGTTTGATAACCCAAGGGAGGTAAAGCCATGAAGTATAAAAGGTTACTTCAGCATCTGACAAGCCCATTTGCATATAGACCTGCAAGGATAATACAGTTACGGCAATATAAGGCAGACCCTCAGCAAAATAAAGTGAGGGTATCCATGCCCATGGGCTTATCTTTCTTTCTGTTTTCAATGCTTGTTATGCTTTTGAGTTCTGTTATTGTCATTATTGTATGCAAAGTGTCTTTTTCCCACAACCTACTATCAACAAAACCAATGAGAGATACATCAATCATGTAACCAAAAGAGATAAATAGGTTCAAGCAGGCTATTCAAACACCACTGCAAACTTAGTATTGTGTCTTTTCAAACGATGACAAAGATACATAAAATTAACGAGAAAAAGCAGGAATAGCACTCACGAATAAGAATTAAAAGATAATTTATATATCAAAGGCTGATGATTTTCGCTTTTCTTGAAAGCATGATTGAAATTTTTAGCTTATCTTTGTGAACAGGGGTTATGAATTATTACACTAACATTTACTCCATTTTACATACAGAGAAGTCTGAAATAATCAATAAACACGGAATGACTCTAATACACTCTATCCCTCTCTATTGGATATAGAGAATCATAGAGTAACACGATAAGGAAGCATGACACTGTCGGAGCTCTATCTACAACTCAAAGTGATATGCTTCCTCTTTTCTATAAATTCATAGTTACAAACTCTCTAAGAGTTGGAACATCCACAAGAAAAATAAATTAAAACTTCAGCTATCTAAGTAGTATATCGCTCCATCTTATACAAAACAACTTATTCTTATAGTAGCTAATATTTGTAAACTATTTTCACACAACTCTAAACCTATATATGCTCTTTTTAGCTTCTTAAAGACGCCTAATTGAATCGCAATAGGTGCCCTTTAAGACCCCTTACTAACGCCCCTTTTGAAGTCTAATTAAGCACCTTTACGAAAAACAATTTTTGTAACCGATTGATTCACTGTTTGTTGCAGACTTGCTTTTTTTGCACGTATCTTTGCCTTGATTTATAGATATTTTTATCCGACGTTTTTGTCATTATTTTTTTCAAACCATTATTAGCAAAGCTCTCTAAGTATAAACATGAAAAGGGAATTCTGTGTCGAAGAATAAAAAAATTGGTAGTTGATAGTCTTGCTATGTTTTTATAGAAACATTAAGGTTATTACGTTAAAACTATAAGGTATGTGTCCAAACATTTAATAAAGGAAACAAAAAAAGGCGATGATCATTACGACCATCGCCCTTATATCTAATGATTGTTTCAGATAATTACATACCCAAAGCCTTCTTAGCGCCGTCATTGTTAGGATTAACCTTCAGCACCTTATTGAAGTACTCGTCTGCAAGTGGCTTGTTACCCTTCTTTGAGTAATAGTAGCCAAGACCATAGTAAACGTTCTCCAAGTAGCTCTTGCTATCCTCATCGAGCGTTGGCTTAGCCTCTTCGTAAGCAGCAACCTTCTGATAGATTTCAGCCACCTTATCAGGATCGTTCATCAACTGAGCTACGTTAGCTTGGTTCAACCATACCCAGTCAGAGATTGTTGGGAACTTAGAAACCATCTGCTCGTAAACATCAAATGCCTTTGCAAGAACAGCGTTCTTAGCAGCACGGTCTGTCAAGCCCTCTGCCTTTGCAATATAGGTATTAGCAAGTGTTGCCCAGTCATTGTTAGTAGCCTTCTTACTCTTAGAAAGATACTCCTGCTGAACCTCGAGTGCCTTGTCATCATTACCCTGTGCAGCATAGATAGCAGCCAAAGTCTTCAAAGGCTCAATATTGTTCTTATCAAGCTCGAGTGCCTTGTTAACAGTGTTGATAGCTTCGTCATACTGCTGAGCACCGCAAAGTGCCTTTGCACAGACATCGTAGTCGTTAGCTACCTTCTTACCAGAACCTGCAAACACAACCTTACCATAGTTGATAGCAGAAGCATAATCCTTCAACTCAACTGATGCCATCATAGCAATACGGCTCAAGTACTCACTGTTAGGGAACTTCTGCAAACCCTGCTTTACAACATCCAAAGCTCTCTGATAGTCTTTTGTGATGTAAGCAGCAAAACCGTAGTTATAGAAGTTGTCCTCTGACATATTAGCTGGATTAGCCTTAGCATACCACTCTAATGCCTCCTTATACTTACCATCGCCAAGCATGATTTCAGCTGCAGTTGCCTCTACAGGATAGTCTGGCTTAACCTTACGAAGTTCTTCAAGCTTCTGAACAGCAACCTTTGAGTTTACATGACGGAAAACCTTAGCATAACGTTCGTAAGCAGTTACGTTCTGTGGATCAACAGTAATTGCATTCTGATACTGTGTAGCAGCTGCACCTGCATTACCGATAGAATCCTTAAGAGCAGCAATATCGCCCAAGAGGACATAAGCTAAGCTACCCTTGTATTTCTTATTATTGATGACATTGTTTGCTATCTCTGTAGCAGCATCATAATTATGCTGCAAAAGGTAAACATTACCCAAAGCAACAATAGCCTCTTCACTCTTCTTAAAGTTCTTCTGATACTCCTTAATAAGATCCTTTGCTGCCTTTGGATCATTTGGTGCAGCTTCGATAGCAGCTACAATAGGCTTAAGAGCTACTGCGTAATCAACATCCTGTGCCATTGCTGGAGTTGACATTGCCAACATCAAGGCTCCAGCTATTAAATATTTCTTTGTTTTCATAATTCTTTCTCTTTAAATTTTAATTCAAGTGAACTTTATTCATTAAGACGCCTACCACGGCATTTAGTTTAATTCTATGAGAGTAGTAACTAATGTTGATAAGCAAAATAAATCTTCTCTAATGTTATAACGACCACATTTAATTAAACATAACTGATTATCATTTGCCAATAAATAACACACTATGCTTTACTGACTACTGGGTCTTAACTTCAACTTCACGAATGTTGATTTCACCACGATAAGGCAAGAGACCAGCCTTAAAAATAATCTTCTGACCAATTGGATTGGTTACGAAGTTTGCAAATGCCCAAGGCAATGCTTTGTGAGGGTCAGCCACGACAGCGTAGATAGTTCTTACGAAAGGATATCTGCCATCCAACAGATAAGCTTGGTAAGGTTGCCAACTATTCTCTGGCTGTGCAACGGTAGTCTTTGAAAGACCAACCACTCTAATATCTTTCTTAAATGTGGTGTTTGTAGAGTCACGATGATCATTCAACCAATTTGACCCAATAACACCTATAGCATTCGGAGTTTTGTGAACATAGTCAATAACTGACTTACTGTTATTTGCAGCAACAATGTTCGCACTCTTAATGTTCTTTCCACCTAAAATGGAGTCGACTACATAATGTAACGTAGCTGATGCTTTGTTGTCAAAGACAACTTCAATATTACCCTTATCATTCTTAGGGTTCAGCTGATTCCATTTTGCAATCTGACCACTGAGAATCTTCTTAACATCGGTAACCGTAATACATGAATCTGCATTCGTATTGTTCACGATGAAAGCAATTCCATCATATCCTATCGGGAATACCGCTGGGATAGGACCTTTCTCTCGTAACATAGCATCTTCTCCCTTCGTCAATGCATGAGAAGTAAAGAAAAAGATTAACTTTCTGGTCGAGGAGCAGTTGCATACCTTTGTTGTCATCTGTATAGATTGGCAACAAGTGAGTTTTCTGGATAGCGGAACTGATAATTCTGTAACAGTTCCTCTATAATAGGACTAAAACTTTCGTCAGAGGCGAACTTAATCGTCCCTGACGTCGGTGTATCTGTTCTGCTGTCCTTAGCTTTTCTTCTGTCCGCAAGCAGACAGAAGGAAGCCGAGGGATAGCATCAATCCTACTGTTATGTAGAATCTGGTTCTTTTCATATAATATTTGCTTTTACTGCAGTTTGAAAGTAATAGGGAGAGTAAACCAAACGTTTGCTGGCTGACCATTATTCATACCTGGAGACCACTTCGGCATGCTATTAACAACGCGAAGTGCCTCACGGTCGAGTGCCTGATCAACACCACGAACGATTTGTGCCTGACTAACGCTACCGTCACGTCCTACAACGAACTTGACAATAACACGTCCCTGCACACCATTCTCTGCTGCAACTGCTGGGTATTGGATATGAGAAGCCAACCAAGCATTTACGTTAGGGAATGAAGGCATAACCTCTGCCACTGTGAAGACCTTGTTCTCAACCTCCTGCTTGGCTCTGGTTTTGGAGCCTCAACAACAGGCTTCTCGATCTTTGGTACAATCTGTTCAGGAGTAGCAACAGTGCTACGAGCAGCAACTTCAGTACGATCTTCCGTACCTTCCTTGTTCTCAACACCGACTGCCTTGGTCTCCTTGTTCATCTTGACCATTGGTGGCATCTCTTCCTTTACATCCTTATCATCCTTGATGACAGGGGCTGTAAACTTAACAGTTGCACGCGTTTCAGGAACAACCTTTTCAGGTTCAATCTTCTTAGGTTCTTCCTTCTTCTGCTGTTTCTTACGCTCAGCCTGTTCCTTCTTAGCCTGTTCAAGAGCTGCCAATTCCATCTTAGCTGCATATTCAGCTTGAGCAGCTAATTCATCGTTGTGCTTCTTAATCTGATAAGCTAAGTAACCACCACCGAGGAATGCAGCACAAAGCAGAATAGCTAAAGCCTTGATGTTACGCTGAGAAACAGTTTTACGAAGCTTGTATGCACCGTACTCCTTGTTCTTGTCAGCGAACACCATGTCGACCCATTTAGGATCGCATAAATCTATTTTTGCCATTGTTTTCTTTCTTTAATTGTTACTATTCAGTGATTAAGCCTTTATACCTTTCTTGGCTAAGAGAGCCTTGTCTTGGTCTGTCAGCTTGTCAATGACGTAAGTTCCAATATATGAAATCTGCATTTCATCGAGGATGTCTACCAAATGACGATAAGAAGCTTGATCAGTTGGCTTGATAATGACAGTCATAGTAGAAACCTTCTTACCATTAATCATACCAGTTTTGATCGCGGACAAATCAGCCTGATAAATACTATCTGGATAAGCCTTTGGATTTTCCTGTTTCTTACGATTCAGTTCCTTCACAGCGATGTCCATATCCTGATATGGGATAGAAACTGGATCGCCTGTTGAAGGGTCACCCACCTGCTTATGCTGAAGAACGTAGCGAATACCACTTGGGAGTGTTACTCCAATCAGCTGGTTTCAACCAATTAGCGTTATCATACTCTGGTTTACCATTACCGTAGAAGATTTTATCTCCATCAGCAATGTAAATCGTAATAGAGTGTGACTCCTTGGCCTCATTCTTCTGAGTGTCCTTCTGCGTTTTATCGTTACTTGGCATCGTCAACTCCATAGTTGAAGGCTTGCTAAGTGAAGTACAAAGCATGAAGAAGGTAATCAGCAACATAAGCATATCCACCATCGGCGTAAAGTCTACGCGGACGGTCATCTTCTTCTGCTTGCCGCCTTCTTTTCCTGTATCCATCATTTCCATACTTTGATCTCCTTACTTATTAGCTGCCTGCGCAGCCTTTTTAGCGTCCAACTGTGTGATCATATAGTAATGGCTCTCATCCATGTCCTGGAGTTCACTCATTACCTTCTTAACGGTACCATAAGGAGAATCGGAATCAGACTTGATAGCAAGTCTAACCTTAGGGTTCACCTGGCGGGCTGCGTTAACCCACTGTTGGAACTCAGTCATCTCCTGTCCTTGGATACTATCGAGAGGAATACCCATCTTAGGGAGTTCTTTACCACGCTCAGCAGCTGGCTTTGATAAATAAGCAGCTAACTTATCGAGCGGAGTACCAAATGTAGACTCAGCAACAAAAGTTTTCTTCTGTGCAGGAGTCAATGTAATGCCCATATTATCTACGATTTGTCCCAACTCATTGGTGTTATCGTAGCTCAAAAATACCTGGCCTTCGCCAGTAGGCTTTCCTGTAGGTCCCTTTTCAGGACTCACAAGAATTGTCAAGACACCATTCTCAGGCACCTTAGTTTCAGACACAGAACCTGGAGTATTTACCTTCACTGGCTCATTCTTAACGAACGTTGATGTCAGCATGAAGAAGGTAAGCAACAGGGTCATAACGTCTGACATAGGCGTCATGTCGATAAAAGTGTCACTCTTCTTAACTTTTACTTTACCCATAGCGATAAATTATTAAAGGGTTAGCAAAAATTAAGCCTCGTCTGTGTGGTTTACTTCGTATGTCTGAGCGATAGAATAACCAACCTCGTCGAGGGCAAAAGTCAACTTGTCAACCTTGTTAGAGTAGTAACCATAAGAAACTACAGCACACCAAGATGTTGCAATACCGAATGCGGTGTTGATCAACGCCTCAGAAATACCAGCAGAAAGTGCAGCAGAGTCAGCACCACCACCTGCAGCAAGAGCAGAGAACGACTTGATCATACCGGTTACAGTACCGAGAAGACCAGTAAGAGTACCAAGTGTTACGAGAGTAGCAATGATAGGGAGGTTCATTGTCAGAGTTGGCATCTCGAGCTGAGTAGCCTCCTCGTGAGCCTGCTGAATCTTAGCTACCTTCTGAGCCTTCTTAAGGTTAGCATTAGCACCAGTCTCCATATCCTTGTAAGCGTTCAAAGAAGCCTTAACAACATTTGCTACAGAACCCTTCTGCTGATCGCAGAGCTGGTTAGCCTTAGCAAGGTCATTAGCATTAAGAGCACTCTTGATGTTTGCAACGAACTTTGGAAGGGCACCCTTACCGAAAGCAGTCTTCAAAGCCATCCAACGCTCGATAGACATAGCGAGCACTGTCAACAAGAGAGTGTGGATAACAGGAACGACTACGCCACCCTTAAAGATGGTACCCCAAACGTCTGCTGGGTTCTCACGTACTGCTCCATCCTGGAAGTGCATTGGGTTGCCGAACCATGTGTAGAACAATGTGAACGCAACGACAGCGCAAACGACGATAATCCAGAATGCACCTCTAACTCCTGTGAAGCCCTCAGACTTTTTTTCTGTGGGGACTGGTTTTTGTTGTGTAGTTGCCATAATTTGATAAAATTTTAATTTTTAGGTTATTAATGAATTAATTTGTTAATATCTTTCTGATTTATAAGCATTTGTATCTTACCGCCATTATAAAAGGGGGTTCAACACTGCTTCTTATCTCCGCAAAGATAGTAATTAAAAGAAAACTACAGCTACGATTAATAACATTTAACAGTTATAAATGTACAGTTTCTATCTCATCTTTATTACTATCTGCATTTCCGATTCCTATTTAAGTTTTGAAAGAACTTCTTTAATACGACGAAGCGCTTCCTTTATATTTTTCATCACTTGTCGCATAACTCATTCTAAAACAGTCTGGAGCACCAAAAGCATCACCACCCACTGTTGCTACACATCCTTCTTCAAGAATATACATAGCAAGGTCGGATGAGTTATTAATCACATGTTTGCCATCTGTCTTTCCAAAGAAGCTGGAACATTTAGGGAAGAGATAGAATGCACCTTGTGGCACATTTACCTCAAGTCCAGGGATTTCTTTTGCCATACTAACAATCAGATCACGACGGCGACGGAATGTCTCTCGATACTCAGTTACACAAGCTTGATCTTCAACATATGCCGCAACAGCAGCCATCTGACTTACACTACATGTACCTGATGTATATTGTCCTTGCAACTTATTGAGACCTTTTACAATCCACTCTGGTGCTGCTACCCAACCGATTCTCCAGCCAGTCATAGCATAAGCCTTACTAACTCCGTTACAAAGAATCGTACGTTCTTTCATTCCAGAACAAGATGCGATACTGCAATGGCCACCTATATAACTAATGTGTTCGTAAATCTCATCTGAAAGAACAAACAAGTCTTCATGTGCCAAGACAACCTTTGACAAAGCCTCCAACTCCTCTGCAGTATAAACACTACCAGTAGGATTACTTGGAGAGCAAAGAATTATCATCTTTGTCTTTGGTGTAATAGCCTCTTCTAACTGCTCTGCGGTAATCTTAAAGTCTTGCTCAATTCCTGCAGAAACAATAACAGGAACACCGCCAGCGAGTTTAACCATCTGTGGATAGCTCACCCAATAAGGTGCAGGAATAATCACCTCATCACCTGGATTCACCAAAGCCAAAAACAGCATTACAAACACCCTGCTTACCACCAGTACCAACAATAATCTCTGATGCAGCATAATCAAGATTGTTTTTCATCTTTCAGCTTCTTTGAGATAGCCTCTCAAAAGCAGGATAACCAGGAACAGGAGAATACTTAGAGAAGTTATCATCAATAGCCTTTTTGCCCGCCTCCTTAACATGATCAGGAGTCATGAAGTCTGGTTCTCCCACACTCATGTTGATAACATCAATTCCCTGCGCTTTCATTTCACTACTCTTCTGTGACATTGCTAATGTCTCAGAAGGCGCCAATCGATTTAAACGATCTGATAGTTGTGCCATTTCGAACCTTATCTTTCTTTATAAATAATATCAAGTACAAAAGTACGCAAAATCATTTTGATAACGCAACTTTTCTTTCTTTATTTTATCTATATAACATTTTTACTGCCGATTTGACAGTTTAAATTAAACAATTATATAATAAATGAACTCTTTATAAACAAAACTATAAAAGGATATAACAATGGCATTCTTTTAAGCCTACAAATTAAGAATCCCACCACAGAGAAACAAGTCATTTCTCCATAGTGGGATTCATTATAAGACTTATCTTAAAGCCTTCCTATTTGTTATTACGCTTACAGATGCAAGTCGTGTCCCATACGATCACGCTTGGTCTTCAGATAGCGATAGTCAAACTTATTTGGAGTTATCTCAATAGGTACATTCTCCTCAATCTCTAAGCCATAAGCCTCAAGGCCTACTCGCTTTCGTTGGATTGTTTTGTTATCAAACGCATCTTATGAACACCAAGATGACGCAACATCTGTGCTCCACAACCATAATCGCGTTCGTCTGGACGGAAACCAAGATGAAGGTTAGCCTCAACCGTATCAAGACCTTGCTCTTGCAACTTATAGGCTGCAATCTTATTCATCAAACCAATGCCACGACCTTCCTGCTGCATATAGATGATAACACCCTTACCTTCTTTCTCAATCATCTCCATCGCCTTATGAAGTTGTTCGCCACAATCACAACGCTGACTACCAAGGATGTCACCCGTTGCACATGATGAGTGCACGCGTACGAGTACAGGTTCGTTTTCTTTCCATGTACCCTTGATAAGTGCCATGTGTTCCAAGCCATTTGCTTGACGGAATGGAATCAAGTGAAACATACCATATTCAGTAGGGAGTTCTACTTCCTCACCAACGACAATACTTGTTTCGTTCTTCAGACGATAGGCAATAATGTCCTTGATACTGATAATCTTCATACCCCATTCCTTTGCACGCTTCTGCAAATCAGGCATACGAGCCATCGTACCATCTTCGTTCATAATCTCCATTAACACACCAGCGGGAAACAACCTGCAAGCTTACAGAGGTCAACAGCAGCTTCAGTATGACCCGAACGACGCAAAACACCATTATCCTGAGCATAAAGAGGATTGACATGTCCAGGACGGCCAAAAGTCTGAGGAGTAGAATTAGGATCTGCCAAAGCCTTAATTGTTTCAGCTCGGTCATGTGTAGACACACCTGTTGAACAGCCTTCCAACTTATCAACCGTAACGGTGAAAGGAGTTCCAAGTACTGAAGTGTTATCAGAAACCTGATGAGGTAAATCTAATTCTTCCGCACGTGATATCGTTATAGGCACACAAAGCACACCTCGTGCATTCTTCAACATGAAGTTAACCTTCTCTGGCGTTATCATTTCTGCAGCCATAATAAGGTCGCCTTCATTCTCTCGGTCTTCATCATCTACTACGATAACGAACTTTCCTTCCCGAAAGTCTTTCAGTGCATCCTCGATGCTATCGAGTTTAAAATCTTCCATATAGTTACTGATTTATATTGTTTTTATCAATAGCCCCTTGCTTCTTCTTTTTCCTTTATACGTTGTATCTCTGCGATAATCGTATCATTACAGCTAATAATAGTACGAAGGTCGCGATAAAGACGTAAGCGGAAACGCCACATTCGGAAGTAGAAGAAAATACCAGCAGGCACTATAACTGCTGCAAGTATGTTCGACCACTTATGATCGAATGGTCTTGTATGTGCCTTTACTGCTAATATTGGGTATTTATTTAATTCTGCCATGATGACTTTATTACGCGTATTGCCTAAGTCTTCTATGACATTTTCAAGTTCATCATTAATCTTCTCAATGACATGATCCGTATGATAGCGGAAGAACACCTTTATAATATTAGGCGCAGACTTCAACCTGCGTGTCTTAGCATACTCCGTAATTCTTACGTTCAGATCATTGAGTTGTTCTGCTGCCTTGCTATAATCAGGGTCATTTAAGATAACCTCCTTGCTGGCCACACTACGTTTCACACGCATTCCAAACATCTTCATCAACATGTTCTTATACATATCCGCATTGAACACTGTTGAATCATTGTTCGCCTTGTAGGTGAAGAATACAGCCATTGGGATAAGAACAGCCATAGACAATCCTTTACCAAACCATATTGCCCAGTCTCCCTGACGTGACATTCGATAACCAGTATTATCGAGGATATAAAAAATAATGAACACGATAACGCTGATAATGATAGGAATACCCAATCCTCCCTTACGGATAATCGCACCAAGTGGAGCTCCGATAAAGAAGAAGATAATACATATCAACGACAAGGTGAACTTGTTAATCGTCTCAATATCATGTAGACGAATTAGCCTATCACCATCGCTGGTTATCATACTCTTAAAGTCAAGGTCGCTAACTTCTTGCTGAACGGTAGACAACGCTTGGTCAATAACATAACGACGCTGGTCTGCAGGAAGCTTTTTAAATACCGAGTCTACGTTAAATGCCTTTTCTCCCGACAGTTTAATTGCCTGTTTCTTATCTGAAGCTTTAAGATTAGGTTCTCGATAATAAACAGTCTGCGCATCCTTATAAAACGCATTACCCACACTATCATAAACATGCACTAAGGAGTCTTTGTCGTGCTGTATCTTCTGAATACTCTTCGTACGGGCATCGTTAGAGATACCAGCCATATCCGTAAGATTGAAGTCACCATCGAAATCAAGAACAATATGCTTGTGTGCAAATGTCTCTCGACGATATGGAACACTGGCACTATTCCCCATTTCTTGTGAGCGCATATTCTCAAACCACTCGCCACTCCATAGGTTCAGAACTAGATGTTTCTTATCCGCTGTAGACTGCAACATACCTGAGTCTGCAAGGATAATAGCCCTGATCTTCGTAGCTATCCGTCATTCGGTACACCATAATATTATATAGGTGACCAGTCTTCAAGTCTTTCTTCTCTACGTAGAGATTGGTTTGTGGAATACCATCATAGAAGATTCCTTCTGGGATTTCCAACTCAGGACTCTTCTGCTTCATAGAGATAAGCAGTTGGGCTATATGTTTATGCGCTATTGGTCCCTACGTTATTTTTGGAAGTAAAAAGAGCCAAAAAGCAATAAAAAAATACTAACAACAATCAGTCCTCTAAACGACTGAATCAAAGAGATACCAGCTGCTTTTTATCGCTGTCAACTCTGAACTTTCGCCAAGGTTACCATAAGAAATAAGTGATGAAAGAAGAATCGCCAAAGGAAGTGCCTGTGGTACCATCATCAAAGCTCATATACCAAAAAGAATTGTCCAAGAACGTCCATTGACAATCCTTTTTCCAATCAAGTCATCAACATATCGCCACAAGAACTGCATCATCAACACAAACAAGCTGATGAAGAATGTTCCCATGAAAAAGCATACCAAACTGCTTGGCAATGAATATATCTAACTTCTTGATTTGAAACATGATATAATAATGAGGTTCTTATCCTCCCTTATTTTTATGTGCGAAGCTATTACGAATAAAAAGCAAAGAAATCTTGCTTTTTTATCTGTAAAATACGACTTACCTTTTGCAAAAATTACATAAAAAAATATCAGAGTAATGGTCTTTTTTTAGTATTTTTTTATTCTTTTACCAGCGTCTTTCCTTTTTATAACATCTACCCTCCTCTACCCTTTACTCTTTTGTTTATACATCTTCTCCATAAAGCGCTACAACTTCAAAAGAAGTAACACTGGAAAGGCTCTTTCTTTCTCTATCTGTACAATATACTGAGTAAACAAAGAACATCATTCCACTCTTACAACCCCTCTAAACAACAGAATAGAGTATATGGACGGCTACTTCAACGTCGTGTCATATACCCTATTCCGATTACAATATATTTATAAAAGATTACATTCCTGTTATACGATGTAGGCGGTCTATATTCTGATTCCAAAGTTGTTCCAACCCTTCCACATCATCATCATCAGCGAAGTCAGTAACCAACAGATGATAGTTGCCAGCAATCTCGCTATGAAACATCTTCATTTCCCAATAAGAATCACTATCAGACGAGTCCCAATGAAAACGTATATAATTGTTTTTTACCATTTCAACAACTGTTGCTGTATGTGTATCGTGTTCACGTAGCGGGTCACCCCAAACTAAGGTTGCCACATCTTCATCAATCGTTACTTCATCTGCCAACCATTTCATCAAACCAATTGGTGTGCTAATCAGTGCCCACACAGCACTGCCCGAACGTGTTTTCAATTCGTATTCCAGTTCGATTTTCTTACTCATCTTCAATTATTACGTTTAATATTATTCTTTTTACAACTCTTTTTTTCTGCTATCAACGCTTCAAAAAAATATTCTATTAAAAAGACATTCTTCATACAAGTCAGTTTTTAGCAATTGTACAAATAGTCATTAGAAACAACATAGTCTACATCATGTTAGAATTACAATTCTCTTTTTCATGCGCCATACAGAAGGACATATCTTTAACGAATAAAGCCCCATTTTATTGCCTTTTCAAACAAACTAACAGATAAATCCGTCAGTAATATTACAAGCCAAGAAATGCAGTTATCACACAAAATAACAACATGTTATATAGTCGTTTATTCCTATTATCAGGTGCAAATATAAAACTTTTTTATCGAATATCCGTTAAAAAAACGACTTAATATTTGCGAGTATGATATTTTCTTCATACCTTTGCACCCGCTTTCAAGAACGAAAGTTAAATGGACGGCGGGATAGCTCAGTTGGTTAGAGCGTCGGATTCATAATCCGGAGGTCCGGGGATCGTAGCCCCTGTCCCTGCTACAAAAAGGTTGATAATCATTATGATTACCAACCTTTTTGTTTTCTATACAACCCAATGCACGCCTCAATATGAGTTTAAGTAGACAGGAAAAGATTTTTATTATAAAGTTATTCTTAACTTCATCATACATACACATATCTTACAAGAATATTTTTTTATTTCATCTTCCTGTCACTTTTAACACTTCGTTTATCCTCTGTAAACTAAACAAGTTAAGCACATACAACAAATGACAGCAGTGACAGCAAAATGAATTTCAACAATTGCCCAAGCAGCTCCACAAACTAAATGTGTATCCACACTAAATATCTACTGTTCTACGAAAACTTATCAGGAAGTAGCAACTATTCATAGCGTTCGTAATAGCTCCTACCAATAATTCCCATTACAAACTATCATAAAACTTACAAGGCGAGCCTTTCGACTCGCCTTGTGAATTTAATCAGTAACAGGTTATAAAACCTTATGGAAGGCTGATAGCCTCACTTGGACAAACTGATGCACAAGTACCACACTCAGTACAAGCGTCTGCATCAATTTTATAGATATCACCCTCAGAGATTGCCTCTACTGGACATTCGTCGATACATGTACCACAAGCGATACAATCATTACCAATTACGTAAGCCATAATATAAATAATTTATAATGTTAATAATGTTCTTGTATTACAAATAGGCTCAATACCTAAATTTGATGATGCAAAGGTAGAAATAATTTCTGGAATACCTAAACATATTGATAAAAATTACAAATATTTAGACGGCATAAAAATAAAAAACATGAAATCATATTTTCATAGTAACTCGCTAACAGTCTGACCATTATACAACTTTTTAAAACAATTATAAACAACAGATTAGCCTCTATTTAACCAACACATCCTTTCCACTCCCTACCTAAAAAGGATGAGAAGGCAGAAAAGTTGGACGAGAACTTTATTAATATAGACAATAAAACCAGTAGAAATACGTTTGAAGATTAATTATGAAAAGAATATTAGTAGCCCTCATCCTATTGGCTTCTGTGCTTACAATCCACGCACAGGAACGAAGAGTGCAGAACCGTCCCTATACGGATCTGCGTGATTTTCATTTTGGAGTGCTCGTTGGTACACATCTGCAAGACCTTGAACTCAACAATGTTGGACCACAGATGGTCGACCTTGATGATGGCAACGGAGTAGTTCAGAAGATTGTTTCAGCCGACCAAGACCGTTGGGATGCTGGATTCACTGTGGGTGTATTGGGTGAGTTGCGCCTCAACTCTACCTTTCAGTTGCGTATGGCTCCTGCTATGTACTTTGGCACTCGACATCTGACTTTCCGCAATATCACAGACCTTAACACACAAGGAGAGCCTACAGAGCAGGTACAAGAACTCAAAACGGCATACGTTTCTTGCGCTTTCGACCTCATTGCGGCTGCTCCACGCTTTAACAACCATCGCCCTTACGTGATGTTAGGATTAAACCCTATGCTCAACCTTTCTGGTAAGGACAATGATTATATCAAGCTCAAACGTAGCGATGTCTTCGTAGAAGTAGGACTTGGATGTGACTTCTACCTCCCTTATTTCAAACTACGTCCAGAGTTAAAGTTCATGTATAGTCTTATGAACAGTCTTGACAAGAGTCATGCAAAGAATCTCCAAGACAAGAATATGCTCATGTACACAAACTCTGTTAACGAAACACGAGCTAAGATGATAGCACTTACTTTCTATTTCGAGTAAATCCTTTATTTGTCAAGCAAATAGACATGGCATAAAAGATTTATAACGAAGAAAGACTTATCAAAAGCAAACAGAATCTATGCAATTTTGAAGTTGAACTCCAAAATTGCATAGATTTTTTTATTAAAACACACTTTTCGCTTGTACACATGCCTTTTTTTATGTAATTTTGGAGTGCTACTTCAAAATTACATAGATTAGATTTATAAAATTATTCATTTACTAAATAAGAATCTAAAGTTCATAAACTAAAGGAATTATGAGAAAGTCTATTATCCTAATCGTTGCACTCATAGCAAGTTTGAACATAAGTGCACAAACTAAAAGAAAAGCAAGATAGTCTGAACATACCAGTGTTTCTTGTAGATGGAGTTGAGGTACAGAACATCGATAACCTTGACCAAAAAGACATCATTAGTGTGAATGTTATCAAAAACGGTGACTTCAACAAGCTATTTTATCCACGTACTGGCGGCGTGATGCTGATTACAACAAAATCAAAAAAATATCTGAAACCTATCATTCAAAAGTATCAGGAAAATATGAAGAAAGCAAAGAGTGACAAGAAGTCTGGTGAGATTTTACATAAGATAAAGGTGCACACAAACACCTTTTCATAATACGAGAACGCTATCAGGCTATAGCTTTTTACATCGCAATCAATGTCCAATAGTAGCTGAATAATCGTAACTGCTACTATTGGGATTGGTTCTGTAAATAAACGAGATTGATTACATCAAATTAATACCATGCATAAAACAAAAACAAATAGATACGATAGCTGCTTCAACAAACAACTTGTCCCCCTTATTAAACACTATTTGTAAACTATTTTCACACAACTCAAATCTAATATATGCTCTTTTGGCATCTCTAAAAGACGCCTAATTGACTTGCAAAGAGGTGCCCTTTAAGCCTCTTACTAACGCCCTTTTTGAAAGTCCAATTAAGCACCTTTTTCTTCTACCAGTTTTATAACTAATTGACTTTTCTGTTGGTTGCAAACTTGTTCTTAATACGTATTTTGCCCCTTATTTATAGAAGTTTTTATTTGAAATTTATGTAATGATTTTTTCAATTCCTTATTTACGTAATTTTTCAACATATTAAAAAGAAGGGGTTTTCTGTCGAAAGATGATAATAGAATAGACAGTGGACAGTTTTTAGCAATGTATTCGCTTAATGATAAACTTTCAATAACGTTTTAGAAAGTATAAAAGACCGTGGGCTGCATCAATAAGATTGCTATTGACAATCATACTGATACAGCCCACCTTATTTATATATAGGTCTTATAGATTGAAAGACTTATTTTTTCTTCTTCATATCAAGCACCAACTTACCTACGTAAATAGCATGCTTACCATTCTGATCTTCGCCAACCATCTTGCCGTCAAGGTCTTTCACATACTCTAACTTTGTAAGATAGGTATGTGAGTGACCACCTAATACAAGGTCAAGACCACGAGTTCCTGCGATAACCTCCTCATCACTGACACCTTCTATATTCCAACCAAGGTGAGAGATACAGATAATAAGGTCGCACTTCTTTGCCTTTAATTCAGTGATTACCTTCTGTGCGCATACCACAGGGTCATTATAAACAATTGGGCCATAGTTAGCTTTCACTACTAAACCATCCAATTTTGGAGCAAGACCAAAGACACCAATCTTCAGTCCGTTACGCTTCAAAATAATGTATGGCTTAACCAACTTTGCTAATTCAGTTCCTTTAAAATCATAGTTTGCACAAACGATTGGGAAGTTTGCCTTCTTAAAGAGGCGCACCATGTTATCCAAACCAAAGTCAAATTCATGATTACCAATCGTAGCAGCGTCATAGTGCATCTGATTCATCAGTCCCACTTCAACATCACCCTTAAACATTGTGTAATAAGGTGAGCCTTGCGAGAAGTCGCCACTATCAAAGAGTAGCAAGCCTGGGTTCTTTGCACGCTCCTCTTTAAGCATTGCAATACGACGCACAAAACCACCACGATCAGCCTTCATCGTATCAGCAAGATTAGGACTTAGCGGATAAATCTGACTATGTGTATCGTTTGTATGGAGGATTGTCAGTTTCTTGTCCTGTCCAAAACCTACAACAGCCATGAAACAGAACATTATCAATAATATATTTCTTTTCATTTTTCTAACTCCTTAAATATTTATTCCACACGGATACGTCCTTCTGTGTGAGCATTAACCACCTTACCTTGAGCTGTCTGCTCTTGAAATAGTTCATAATAATAAAACGTGTGTTGTTACTGCTTTCTGTGGTGAAACAACACTTGTTGCAGACTTGAAACGCCTCCATCTTATCATTACCCTGTGCTAAGTAATCGAGCGTAGCAATACGATAACTTGCTTTTGGATCAATCTCCTTACCATGCAAACGAGCAGATTTAAGCTTATGGTCGCGTGTGAAAACAAGTTCTACTCCATGGCTAACAGCCTCACCACCGGTATGAGCCATCTGTGAGAACAGCTCTAAAAAGTTTCTCACCAGAAAGTGTTACGAAAGCAAATTTTATTCTCGAAAGGTGCGATATCCAACACGTCACCAAAGGTAATCTTACCCTTAGAAAGGGCTGCACGGATACCACCCATATTATAAACACCAAAGTCAACCTTCTCATTATAATCACGTGCAGCCCACACCATGATGTCTGCCAACAGATTAGAAAGATCGCTCTCTGGGCGGTGTGCCACCATATCGTGGTCAACCTCTCCCACAACAGGTCCCATCACCGAGTCAACCTTGTGCTTAAATGGTTCCATAAACTTTGCTGCCCCTGCATCAGGAGTAGCATCATATCGATTATCAACCAGCACACGTGTACGCTGAATGCCTGCTAACTCATAATGAGAAGCACAGCCCGTCAACGCTAATAATGCTGTTAATCCAGACAGATAAACCGTTTTTTTATACATATATAATGACTTTTATAGTTCTCATAAACTATTTATCAGAGTAGGAAAATAGCCCTACTTTGATTAACTTCAAACGTCGCTCATCCTGTTATGTATTGGTTACACCACAAGCCGACAACGTTCAAAAAGATAATGCAAAAGTAAGAAAAAAAAACGAATCAAATGCTTGTCGCATTATTAAAGATATACTGCCAAAGTGAAAAACACGTTCAAAAACAAAGTGCATAGAACTACATATACCTCATTTTAGGTATTGCATATCATAAAGAATATTAATACTTTTGCAGACGTTTATTAACACTCATAGGATTGTATTATATGAAGAAAGAAACAATTTATCTATCTCTCGCAATGCTTGCAATTACAAATATCCCTTGTAATGCACAATCAGAAGAGATTAAAGACTCCACATTACATCTCGAAGAAGTAACAATCAGTACCACACGTATGCCTGAAATAAAGCAGAATGCGGCTGCTACAGTTACAATTATTGACCAAAAGCAAATAGCAGAAATGAGCAAATCGGCTCCCGATATCACCCATCTCTTGGGCATGCTCACGCCTGGTATGGCTCTATCAAGTAATACCACAAGCTCGCGCGCACAATCACTTCGTGGAAGAAGTGCACTCATCCTGATTGATGGTATACTCAGTCAACTCCTTTACGTTCAACAGACCGTGATATCCGAACCATCGATATCGCTGCTATCGACCATATAGAAGTGGTAAAAGGGTCTACCGCTCTCTATGGTAATGGTGCTATCGGTGGATTGATAAACATCATAACTAAGAAGAATACTACCAACAGAACTATAGCTGGAGAGACGACCCTCTCAGGTTCAACTTACAACTTCTTCCGTCACGGAAAAGGGCAAGGTTATCGCATCAACCAGCAAGTTTATGGTCGGCTGGGACAGTTTGATTATCTCGTAAATGGAGCTTTTGGACGTACAGGTAGTGCTATTGATGGTGATGGAAAGTTTATCTCTCCACGCTACGGACTCGGTGATACCTATACAACAAACGTACTTGTTAATCTCGGTTATTCCCTATCTTCAAAGAACAGAATCGAGTTAATGTATAATTTCTATCGTAGTTTGCAAGACACGAAATTAATTCCTTTCGGTGGAAAATACCTCCAAAGTCCTTCTATAGGTATAATTGGCAGCAAGGACCCACAGGCTGTTGACGAGGGAACAAGATACAATCACAATGCTTACCTCAAGTTTACTTCAAAGGATATCTTCAAACATACCGACTTAGAAGCATCTGTTTATGGTTCGGGAATATATACTATCTTCGACTTCCGTAAGGCTAACCCAGCACAGCCAAGATGGGAAGAAACAAGTGGACAGTCGGCTGTTAAGGATCGTAAGTTTGGTTTCCGCACCCAGTTTAACACTCGACTTATATTCTCAGAGAATGCTTTTGCACATTTAGCATACGGTTATGACTATCTCTACAACAAGACATCTCAACCATTGGTAGATGGTAGATATTGGGTACCATGGTTAACAAGTAACAATCATGCACCCTTTATCCAAGTGAAGACTACGCTTTGGCAGCACCTTAACGTCAAACTTGGAGGACGTTACGACTTCATTAATGTAAACGTACCAGACTATGATGTATTGCGCAATAAGCTCTCCGACCCACAGGTTCAGGTCAAGGGTGGAAAGCTAAAGTATAATAATATGTCTTTTAACGTTGGTGTTTCCTATAACAGATATCGCGCATTTCAACCCTTCGTAGCCTACTCTCAGGGCTTTTCTATCTTTGATTTAGGCCGTACACTACGTGCTGCCAAGGCTGATGTACTCTCTAAGATATCAACAGAACCAGTAAAGACAAACAACTACGAGGTGGGCGTTTACTCTGATATTAACCATTGGTTGCAGTTGAATGGATCTGTTTTCTACACCTATTCTAAGCTTGGAAGTGACCTCAAGATAGAGAATGGTTTCTGGGTAGTAAACCGTACTCCACAGAAGGTGTATGGCGTTGAATTGAGTGCAGATGCACAAATCCTCCGTAACTTAAAGGCTGGTGCTAACTTCTCATGGTTCGAAGGTAAGCTCAAATCAGCTACTGGTGATTGGGACACATACATGTCAAACATTTCCATCCCAGCTGCTAAGTTGGCAATGTATGTCAACTATTCTCCTGTCAAGAACACCTATCTCCAACTGCAATACATGCACACCGGTAAGCGTGACAGATTTACTCCTAATGCTTCAGGAGTATATAAGGAGGGTGAAGGTATCGTAAATCGTATCAACTTACTAAACCTTACTGCAGGCGTAAAGATGAAGGTTTGCGACTTAAGTTTGGCTGTATCCAACTTATTGAACTACACTTATTACACACCAGCATCTATGATGATGGCACGTAATGCAGAGTATGCGCACGCTGATGGACGCAAGATAACACTCACTGCAGTGTTCAAGTATTAATATTCAAACACTCGATATACTTATTCTCAGGTACTAAAAGGACATTATATAACAAGGTAAAGTTAGGTAAAGTTTACCTCTTATAATTATATAAGATACCCTTCTAAATACAGAAGCAGCCTAAAGTATATCATAAACTATAAGCAGGGAAGACGGAATACAACAAGTATTCTACCGCTTCCCTGCTTTTCTTTTAGTTCTTCCGTTAAATGTGTAGATTATTAGTAGAATGAGATTAATCCACATAGATGGTATGCTTTCATCCAATAAGATTGTTTTATAAAGACTCAACACCCAACAACCATCACCCAACACCGGTATGATTACCCTCAATTAAATGGTTTTACAAATAGGGGTAAACTACATGACAAATGTAATTAGGTGCGAGTCTATCCGTCTTATACAAACAACTTATTCCCTTATTAACTAAAGTTTGTAAATTATTTTCACACGGCTCACAAACAAGACATGCTCTTTTTGGCTCTAAAAAGACGCCTAATTGACTTGCAAAAGGTGCCCTTTAGAGGTCTTATTAACGCCCTTTTGAAGTCTAATTAAGCACCTTTTATTCTACTACTTGGTAACAACCTGATTCTCTGTTGATTGCAAATCTGATTCTCATATGTGTTTTTGCCGTCCTTTATAGATGTTTTACCCGAAATTATGTAATGATTTTTCAAACTCTTGTCTACAGATTTTCAAAGTCTTAAAATGAAAATGATTTTTCAATGTCAGAGAATGATAATAGAACAGATAGATGACTATTTTAGCCATGTTTTTGTTTAATGAGTAACTTCGATTCTTCCGTTTACGCAATACGAAAAGTGTCCACACATTTAACGGAAGAAGCATTCTCTTACCTCTCAAAAACCTTATTTATCTCTTCACACCCTATTTACTACCAACGTATAGATAACCCTTCATTACTACATGAGAGGCACACTGTCAGGCATTTATACATCAGGAAGCCAATAGTTGCAACCCTACTAAAAGACCACTAACGCAGAATGCAACTATTAAAAAGTCATTAAACCTTTGACAGAAACGCATAATTACTTACTTTTGCAATACATATCAATTAATTCAACAAAACATTTATTATTATGAAAAAGAGTTTGTTCGTTAGCATAGTTATGCTCTTTGTAGGCATGACTGTCAATGCGCAGGATTACAAGAAGCAGTCATTTATTCCAGAGGCTGATATGCCTGATGCAGGTATCTACCTCCCAGCTCCACCTGACACAGCATCTTATCAATTTGATTATGACTTCCGTCAGTATTGGTGGGGTCGAAAGATGAGAGAGGACAAAGAACGTGCTGCACAGGCTAAGTTCGACGCTAACTTCGATGTTGATTCTGTTCTCGTAGGCTTTGCTCCATCTTTTGGTTTGCTTATCACACCAGAAAAGACACCAGAGACCTACAAACTCATGTGCATGATAGGTATTGATGGCAACCACGCTGTTGACCGTGCTAAAGCGAAATATATGCGTAAACGTCCGTTTGCACAATTCCATGAGCATACACTTCAACCACAGTTTGAGGCAGAGTTGATTAACAACGGCTCTTATCCTTCAGGTCATACCTGTCGTGGTTGGATATTCGGATTGACTTTGACAGAGCTGAATCCATCACGTGGCAACGAGATTATGAAGCATGCTTACGAGTATGGTCAGAGCCGAGTGATCTGTGGTTATCACTATCAGAGCGATGTTGATGCAGGTCGTCTTTGCGCAAGTGTAGGCTTTGCTGCCGTACAATCATCTGATGCTTTCCAAAAGCAAATGGCAAAGGCTAAGAAAGAAATAGCCAAGGTGCTTGCAACAAATAAGCATTAAAAAGCTAACAATTACTTTGTTATTTCATTGAAAAGTAGTAACTTTGCACCGCTTTTCGGCGTAACCGCTGATCGTGGAAGAGTCATGGATTACGTTACGTTGGAACGACAAACAATATTTAATTAATAGAAAAATGGATTTAATTAAAGTTGCTGAAGAAGCATTTGCAACCGGCAAGCAGTTCCCAGAGTTCAAGGCTGGTGACACTATCACTGTCGCTTACAAAATCGTCGAGGGTAACAAGCATCGTATTCAGCTCTACCGTGGCGTAGTTATCAAGATTTCTGGTCATGGTGAGAAGAAGCGTTTCACAGTTCGTAAGATGTCAGGCACCATTGGTGTTGAGCGTATCTTCCCAATCGAGTCACCAAACATCGATTCTATCGAGGTGAACAAGCGCGGTAAGGTTCGTCGTGCGAAACTCTACTACCTCCGTGAACTCACAGGTAAGGCTGCACGCATCAAGGAGAAGAGAACTGTTGTTGCAGAGAAGTAAGCCCTTGAAATCCAAGAAAATAAAAAGTCCGAAACTATTGGTTTCGGGCTTTTTTTATTTACCTATTAATAAGGTTATTAGACATTCATTATTGATAAAGCTAACGAAAGAAAGAGAGAAAGAGTTATCATATTCCACCAGATAAAACGTCCTCTTATCAGTTTTCTTGAATATGAAGAAAAAACTTCTCACCGTAAAAACACATATAAATAATGTAGGGACCCATGCTTTGCTTATCTTGTGATAGGTATCGCTACCAGATAAACACATCATATGTCCCTACAATCCTTCAGAGATAACCTTTCAGAGAATTCCCCCTACTCAATCTCTCTACAGAGCAATTAATCTTCGTAATTCAACTTTGCATCATTTTCACCATGCAAAGCCGCATTTAAGTCTTTCCAATTCTGGAAACCAGCAAAAAGAGCCAGCCTGTCTAAAGTCTTTTTAGAAGGTTTTTCCTTCCCCTTGAAATAGCCAATAATTTTCTTCAATGAAGCCGATTCCAAGTGAATGTGATAAAGTGCTAACCTACTGGACAATCTTTCCAAGTCAGAAGCCAGTTCTCTGCGGATATTTGCCTTTTGACCAAGCTCCTCGATAATGGTTCTAAAAGCTTCTTTTTCATTTCTCATTCTTCACTATATATACTAACGTGGTACAAAAGTAATAAAAGAATAAGTAATTAAATAATATTCAACGACTTTTCTTAAAGTTAAATATGTTAATTAAACTTGTAAACAAGGAGTGTAAATATAAATTACGTACTACACTATATAAAATCGCTTTGAAATAGAAAATAATGTATCAGTTATGGATAAGCAAAACCATAATCAAATAAACATTATTCAGGGTAACATAGCATCTCATTTACCACTTTCTATCCTCTTATAACCAGCCTATCACACAGCATTTAGTGCTTCGCACATCATGTGCGAAGCTGTTAGCACTATGTGCGAAGCATCAACACCACACGTGCGGACCATCCGCACAAAGACAGAAAAGCCATGAAACGATGCATATTTGAATATAAAACAAAATAACAAGCGTCCTTTTATAAGGATAGAAATAGAATACTACCCATTACAAAAGGACGACTTATATTTTCGTCATTTCAACCTAATAGCAGTATTGAAAGCGTATGCTATTAGGCAAATAAAACCAACTTACTTCACAGCAATGCACTCAATCTCAACAAGCGCACCCTTTGGCAAAGCTTTTACAGCGAATGCAGAACGTGCTGGATAAGGTTCCTTGAAGAACTCGGCATAAACTTCATTCATCGCAGCGAAGTTCTCCATATCAGAAAGGAATACTGTTGTCTTAACAACATGAGACAGGTCTACACCTGCAGAAGCCAACACGTTGCATACGTTAGTGAGCGACTGGCGAGTCTGTTCCTTCACACCACCCTCAACAAAAGCATTGGTAGCTGGGTCAATAGGAAGTGAACCAGATGCGAAAATAAAACCATTGGCTTCAATAGCCTGACTGTAAGGACCTACTGCAGCAGGTGCCTTGTCTGTGTGTAATGCTTGCATATCTTTAAGTAATTTAAAGGGATTAGAGGAGTCAGAAGGTGTTTTGCCAGCGACATGATAGCCCTCCCGCTCCAAAGATTGTTTTCTTTTCGAGTGTAAAAGTACTGATTTTCTTCAAAAGAAACAAACCAACACGCCTAATTTACTTAAAAACGACAAGCGTAACAGCGTATTCCATTATTTTTCCGTATCTTTGCACTACCAATTTACATATACCACATAAGTTATATGAAAGAATTAGCTCTTAAGTACGGATGCAATCCGAACCAAAAGCCTTCACGTATCTATATGGAGGAAGGCGAACTCCCAATCACAGTTCTCAGTGGTCGTCCCGGCTACATTAACTTTCTTGATGCGCTCAACAGCTGGCAACTCGTTAAAGAGTTGAAGGCCGCTACTGGTCTGCCTGCAGCTGCATCGTTCAAGCATGTCAGCCCAGCTGGTGCTGCAGTGGGTCTCCCTTTGAGTGATACTCTCAAGAAGATTTACTTCGTCGATGATGTTGACTTCGAGCTTACACCGCTTGCCAGCGCCTATGCACGTGCTCGCGGAGCCGACCGTATGTGTTCTTATGGCGACTTCTGTGCGCTCAGTGACACCTGCGATAAGGAGACAGCGTTGCTGATTAAGCGTGAAGTTAGCGATGGTGTTATCGCACCTGACTATACTCCAGAGGCTTTAGAAATTCTGAAGGATAAGCGTAAGGGTGCATACAATGTCATTAAGATTGACCCTAACTATGTGCCTGCTCCTATAGAGAAGAAGCAAGTTTTCGGCATTACATTTGAACAGGGCCGCAACGAAGTGAAGCTTTGATGATCCCGCACTCTTCGAGAACATCCCTACAAAGAACAAGACATTCACTGAGGATGCTAAGCGTGATCTCATCATTTCACTGATTACGTTGAAGTATACACAGAGTAACTCTGTTTGCTATGTGAAGGACGGACAGGCTATCGGTATTGGTGCTGGACAGCAGAGTCGTATCCACTGCACTCGCTTAGCTGGTAGTAAGGCTGACGAATGGTGGTTGCGCCAGTGTCCAAAGGTTATGAATCTTCCATTTAAGAAGGGTATTCGCCGTGCTGATAGAGATAACACCATCAATATCTACATCTCTGATGAGTATGAAGATGTACTACAGGAGGGTGTATGGCAGCAGTTCTTCACAGAATGCCCAGAGCCTCTGACACGTGAGGAACGCAAAGAGTGGATTGCCAAGAATACGGGTGTTGCACTCGGTTCTGATGCTTTCTTCCCATTTGGCGACAACATTGAGCGTGCGCATAAGAGTGGTGTAGAATATATAGCACAGGCTGGTGGAAGTATTCGTGACGACCATGTTATTGACACTTGTGACAAATACAACATCGCAATGGCATTTACTGGTGTTCGTTTATTCCATCATTAAAAAGATTGTATATGAGTGATATTGACGATATTATTGAAACCGGAATGGTCTTTCGAAGTGCCTCGAAACCCAAAACCGATGATGGCAAGGTGAAAACCAAAGCCAAGAAAAAGAAGTATATTACTGGTGCACACGGCTCTGGCAGTGCAAAGCAGAAGGCTAAATACCGTCAGCAACGTGCTAACCGACACAAGTAAACAAAACAACAAACGCCCTCATTTCTCCGTCCTTGTCAAAGGGAACTGGAGAAACGAGGGCGTTTGTTATTGATGATACGGCTATTTACTCATAGCCATCACCAAAGTCTTCACCAGGATACTTCCTTAATAAGCTGGCAAAACGAGGATTATAATGAGATAACATAGCCGAATGAAAGATTGTTGCCATCGTTATATCAGAGCTATATTCACGGTCTTTCTTTTTTGAAGACAAGGCAAGTGTTGCGTCAATAAAGTTGTATGCCCACTGATTATTATAAGCCATTACTGCCTCAAATAAGTATTTGCTACGAGGTAGCATACTACCATCATGTTTCTTTATTTCATAGTCTCGGATGCGCATCAGCAAAGGGACGAAATCTTGACAAGCCCAAACCGTAACTGCCAACAAGGCATTATCGGTTTCATCATCTTCCCAACCAACATCTTCATTCTCATTATCATAATGTGATAAAGCATCCAATAAGATAGATTTATCCTCTTCTCTACGATAGGAAGCTAAAGCTTTCAGTGCCTGATAGGTTCGTTCTTTAAGAACAATCTCCTTTATCCTTGAGTAATAGCTTTCCTTCGGTGGAAGTCTCAATAAAAGTTTCTTTGTATATTGATATTTGGACAATCGGGGTGTATAGAGTGCTAAAGAGTCATTACGCAATGAATCTTCCTTACTAATGACCGTCTTATCTCTGCATGACTGAACATTACGTAAGAATACACTACCAGCATACTCCTCTTCTATTACATCATCTGAACGCACATAAATCTTCGTCGTATCAGTATAATTCGAGAGTAATATTTCCTCTAAGTGTGCATACTTTCGACGTATCAAAGCATCTGTAGCTGCAAGTCGAACACCCACAGAATAACTCCTATTAGTGAGTTCGCAAAGTTCTTTCGTAGTACATAATGAATCTAATAAAGACTGTACTACAGGAAAGGCTCTTGGTCTTTTGCATGTTTTAATATAAGTCGTATCAATACAATCCAACAGACTATCCACATTCAGATAATACTGTCTACCATTAGTATTTTGCATTTCATTGTATCCAGTTCTATTCAACAGAAAGAGAACCTTCGCTATCTGCTCCTGTCGCTTGTCTGTACAAGCCACCAACAGCATACATATTGAAAGGAAAAACAGGATTTTCTTCATACTACACAATAAATATCTTTACACGGAATAAACGCCTTCGAAGACAGCAAAGATACTAAATTATTGATAAAAACATGCTTTTTCAATCTCTTTTCTTCATCTTATTACCTTCCAAATAGAAGGTATAAAATCATTGTAAAGAACGACTTGTTCGAATTATATTCATGAAAAAAAAGATTTATTTTCATGAAAAGAAATATTTATTTTCACGACAAGAAATATTTATTTACGTGAAAATAATTCCGTAATAACCATGGAATGGGTATCTATTTCAAGGCAATACCAGTGTAAATAGTGCCGAATCCTTCTTTAAGAATACGTGCTGAGAAGAAGTCGGAAGCATTATCATAAGTACAGATACCAGACTGAAGGATATTAGCTGCTGGCACACCAAGTTCTTCTAATTGGAGTTGATTGCAGAGCGGAAGGTCGATATGCCATTTTTCATACATACGTGCAATGCGTTCCATAGGGAAACCTGCAGCTGAAAAAGCATCATAAAACTTCTGACCTACCTCAAAGTTCTTCAGCGAAATACAAGGACCAACAACCGCCTTGAGTTCCTTTGGGTCAGTACCATATAGTTCTGTCATCTTGCGAAGTGTGTGCTGTGCAATACGCTGCACCGTACCACGCCAACCAGCATGGGCTGCACCAATGGCATGATGAACAGAATCATAAAAAAAGAATAGGAACACAATCAGCCGTATGAACACCGATGCAGACGTTACGACAATCGGTAACGACAGCATCTTTTCCCTCTTCCATCTCGTACTGTTCAGCGGCTGAAAGATGAAAAAACTCATCCGTCACAATCAGACAATGTGTCTCGTGTATCTGATGCAGACGGATAACCTTATCCGCCTGAACACCAATCTCTGCTGCTACTGCCTGCAGATTCTCGGCTACAGCAGATGGTTCATCACCCCGATGAGGGTTGATGTTGAGTGTAGCAAGCTTTCCCTTGCTAACTCCGCCATGACGGGTAGTGCTAAAGCTGACTACCTCGTCGGCAAGATTAAAGTAATGTAGAACTGGCTTAATCATTCGTATATTCAAAATCTTCGAGGTCTTCTACCTCATCCAATTCGTCTATACCCACCTCTTCAACATCATCAATATCAGCGTCCTCAGCTGCTAACTCAGCAGCAAAACGCGACATATCCTTGTCACGATGAACCAGTGTATCTTCTGAAAGAATACTTTGCAGTTTATTACTTTCTGCATTAAGTTCTTTCCAAAGAATATCCTTTAAGTCATCTATTCCCTGTCCTGTAACAGCTGATATGAAGACAACAGGAAGGTCTGTTGGCAACGTTTCACGCAGCATCTCAATGAGTTCATCATCAAGAAGGTCGCTTTTCGTTACCGCTAAGACACGATGTTTGTCGAGCATTTCTGGATTAAACTGCTGCAACTCGTTTAGTAACACCTCGTATTCACGCTTGATATCGTCGGTGTCTCCTGGTACCATAAAGAGCAGAAGGGAGTTTCGTTCGATATGACGGAGGAAACGCAAGCCGAGTCCCTTACCTTCACTGGCTCCTTCGATGATACCTGGAATATCAGCCATAACGAAACTTTGGTTATCACGATAGCTAACAATACCTAACGATGGTTCCATCGTTGTAAAAGGATAGTTGGCAATCTTTGGCTTTGCACTTGAGAGAGAAGACAGCAGAGTTGACTTACCCGCATTTGGAAAGCCCACCAAACCGACATCAGCTAACAGCTTCAACTCAAGAATAACAGTCATCTCCTGCATTGGTTCACCTGGCTGTGCATAGCGTGGAGCCTGATTCGTAGCTGTACGGAACTGGAAATTACCCAATCCACCACGTCCACCTTTCAGCAGTAACACCGTCTGTCCGTCATGCATAACATCGCAAACATACTTACCAGTTTCGGCATCATAGGCAACAGTACCACAAGGAACATCAATATAAATATCCTTGCCATCTGTACCATGACACTTATCACGACCGCCATTACCTCCATGCTCAGCATAGATATGACGTTGAAACTTCAGGGTGCAACAGCGTCCAATAATTGTGGTTACCACGCAAGTAAACACTTCCACCCTTACCACCATCGCCACCATCTGGTCCGCCATTAGGGTTATACTTCACATGACGAAGGTGCATGGAACCTCTACCACCCTTACCAGAGCGGCAGTATATCTTTACATAATCAACAAAATTACTTTCCATCTTTAAACTTTGAATTTTGAACTTTGACCTTTATGATTTGTACTGTAACTTGAAATATTATTGATTAAGAGAAGAACGAGTTGCCTTAACTATTTTTGTCAAGACCGCTTGAATCTTATGACAATCATCTGATAAAGATTTATACTCAGTCTCACTAATATATTCTGCTTCCCTTAATAAATCAATCCAATAGTTTGACTCTGTTGCTTCTTTCAAAGCGATATTCATCTTACTACAGAAGTCTGCACGACTTTGTCCGTTCTTTCCTTCATGAACATTAGCCCCAATACTCGTTCCAGAACGCAGAAGTTGCTTTGACAGGACATACTCCTTATGCTCATCTGTCAGGTATTTATATAACCGTACAACCCTTAGTGCAAAACTTTTTGATAAGATATAGATATCATTCTCTACGATTTTTTTCTCCAACATACGGTACAAATCATAAAGTTCAAAGTTCAAAACCTCAAAGGTCAAAAGGTCTACAGAGCGTCAATAACAGACTCAATACGTGCAAAAATCTCTTCTACAGTACCAAGACCCTCAACATGGTGGTGAATATTCTCACCCTTATACCAATCAATTAATGGAGAAGTCTGGTTGTTGTAAACATTGAGGCGCTTCTTGATTGTTTCCTCATTGTCATCAGAACGACCACTCTGCTGTCCACGGAGAAGCAGACGCTCCATCAACTCATCCTCTGGAACAAAGAGCTCAACCATAGCTGCCACATTGTGACCACGCTCAGCCAACATCTTCTTCAAAGCCTCTGCTTGTGGGATTGTACGTGGGAAACCATCGAAGATAACACCCTTATGATCCTTGCCAAAGCTATCGTATACGCTTGCAAGAATATCAATCATCAACTCATCAGGAATGAGCTGACCATTGTCAATGTATCCTTTTGCAGTCTTACCAAGCTCTGTACCATTCTTAATTTCATTACGAAGTACGTCACCTGTTGAGATATGACCGAAGCCATACTTCTCAATCATCTTGTCGCTCTGAGTACCTTTACCAGCACCTGGCGCACCAAAAATTACAATATTCTTCATTATTCTTGTACTAAAGTATAAATATCTCTCAAGTTACGACCCTGCTGGTCATAGTCAAGTCCATAGCCAACAATGAAGTCATTTGGTATCTCCATTGCTGCATACTCGATGTTCAAAGGAACAGTAAGCTTACCAGGCTTCAACAATAAGGTTGTTATATGCAGACCAGCAGGCTCGCGTGTACCGAGCGTTTCGAGCATACGCTTCATAGTTGCACCTGTATCAACAATATCCTCTACAATGATAACTTCTCTACCACGGATATCTTCGTTCAAACCGATAATCTCCTTGATCGTACCCGTTGAGGTAACACCTTGGTAAGAAGCCAACTTAACAAAGGAAATCTCACATGGGATAGTGATATGCTTCATCAAGTCAGAGGCATACATGAACGAACCGTTCAACACCGCAAGAAAGAGCGGAGTCTTACCTTCAAAATCCTTGTTTATACGATCTGCTACCAGCTTTACTCTTTCCAAAAATCTCGAGCTCAGGAATAGAAGTCTCAAACGTTTTGTCCTTAATTGTTACTCGACTCATTCTTCATTATTTATAATTTAGCGCAAAATTACGAAAAATAATACCAAACTATCCGCATTTATTTTTGTAAATTTGCCATCGTTATGAAGATATTTACAAGTGCCCAGATTCACGAACTGGACAGATACACTATAGAACACGAACCAATCAAGTCGATTGATTTGATGGAGCGTGCAGCAAAAGCCATTACTCGTGCTATCACTGAGGAGTGGTCGACATACGCCTATTGTTGTCTTTGCAGGGACCCGGCAACAATGGTGGTGATGCTCTGCTGTGGCACGTTTGCTGATAAATGAGGGATATAAGGTGAATACTTTCCTTTTTAATATTACCAATCATCTATCAGAAGACTGTGTAACAAACCGCCAACGTTTGCTCGACAGCAAGCATGCAAAGGATTTTACAGAAATCACTGCGAAGTTTGACCCACCTGAATTAACCGCTGACACATTGGTGATTGATGGTTTGTTTGGCTCTGGACTCAACAAACCATTGGCTGGTGGTTTTGCCTCTTTGGTGAAATATATCAATCAAAGTCCTGCTAAGATTGTAAGTATTGACGTTCCATCTGGTTTGATGGCGGAGGACAATACATATAACGTACGTGCGAATATCATTCACGCTACCCTCACATTAACCCTCCACGAACGCAAATTATCCTTCCTTTTCGCTGATGCACAGCAGTTTATTGGTAGGCTAAAGGTGCTTGATATCCGTCTGAATCAGGAGTTTATTCAGAAGACAGAGGCACAATATTACCTATTAGAAGAGAACGATATTCGTTCGCGTTTACTCCATCGTGATGACTTCTCACACAAAGGTGATATGGGTAATGCACTTATCATCGCAGGTAGCTACGGTATGTCGGGGGCAGCTATCCTTGCAACTCGTGCCTGTCTACGCAGCGGTGTGGGTAAGGTTACGGTGCATACCCCTAAAAAGAACTACGATATCATGCAGATATCCGTTCCTGAAGCTATCTTACAAATGGACCATGAGGAGACAGCCTTTACCGAAGCGGTTGATACAGATGATTTCGACGCACTTGCAATAGGTCCAGGATTAGGCAGACAGGAGCCTACCGCCATTGCGATGATAGCACAGATAAGACGCGCACAATGTCCTATTGTTACCGATGCTGATGCCTTGAATATTCTTGCAAGCCATCGTGCATGGATGCAACAACTACCAAAGGGGAATCATTATGACGCCTCACGCAAAGGAACTCGACCGTCTTACAGGCTCTCCTGCTAATGCGGACTATGAGCGTCTCCAGCGTACACGCGAATTAGCAAAGTCTTTACAGGCTTATATCATCCTTAAGGGACATAACAGTGCACTTTGCCTACCTAATGGCAACGTTATCTTTAACTCAACAGGTAACAGTGGCATGGCAACAGCTGGTAGTGGTGATGTACTCACTGGTATCATCACAGCCCTCCTTGCTCGTGGTTATCACCAACAAAACGCTTGTATGGTTGGAATGTACCTCCATGGTCTTGCTGGCGACTTAGCAGCGAAAGAATTAGGTAAGGAAAGCCTTGTTGCAGGAGACATTATCAACTATCTCCCTAAAGCTTTCAAGCTTTTGGACGATTAATAAAGCCTTCTCATTCCAGCTATTGTTGATAGGTAATAAAGCCATCCAAGTATAAGCAACAGCCCCACATGGTTCTTTCCATGCGGGGCTTCTTGTTTCCTCTGTCATAGCCTACGAGGCGATGCCTCGTAGAAAGCAACACAAAAGAAAAGCGGCAGTTCCCTAAAGGAAGCTGCCGCTAATGTTTTATTTAGTCAAGCCGACCTCAACAAATAATTAGTCGAGGTTAGCAAGCTTGTTCTCAGAACCAAGAACGTCTGTGATCTTGTGCTTGTAAAGATCCTCCATGTACTCACGAGCCTTACCACAATACTGACGTGGGTCGAAGTACTCTGGGTGCTCATCAAATGTCTGGCGAACACCTGCGGTGAATGCAAGACGAGAGTCAGAGTCGATGTTAATCTTACAAACAGCACTCTTAGCTGCCTTACGGAGCTGCTCCTCTGGGATACCAACAGCGTTTGGCAACTTACCACCGTGCTCGTTGATGATGTCAACATACTCCTGAGGAACTGAAGAAGAACCGTGGAGAACGATTGGGAAGCCTGGGAGCTGCTTCTCGATAGCTGCGAGAACATCGAAAGCCAATGGAGGAGGAATCAAACGGCCAGTCTTTGGATCACGTGTACACTGCTCTGGAGTGAACTTGTAAGCACCGTGAGAAGTACCGATAGAGATAGCCAAAGAGTCGCAACCTGTACGAGTAGCGAAATCAACAACCTCCTCTGGCTTTGTATAGTGAGAAACCTCAGCTACAACGTCATCCTCAACACCAGCAAGTACACCAAGCTCAGCCTCAACTGTTACATCAAACTGATGAGCATACTCAACGACCTTCTTTGTCAAAGCGATATTCTCCTCGTAAGGAAGAGCAGAACCATCAATCATTACAGAAGAGAAACCGAAGTCTACACAACTCTTGCAAGTCTCGAAGCTATCACCATGATCAAGGTGAAGTGCAATCTCTGGATGGTGGCAACCCAACTCCTTAGCATACTCTACTGCACCCTCTGCGAGGTAACGAAGAAGAGTCTGGTTAGCATACTTACGAGCACCCTTAGAAACCTGAAGGATAACTGGTGATCTCAAATCAGAAGAAGCCTTAATGATAGCCTGAAGCTGCTCGAGGTTATTGAAGTTGAACGCTGGGATAGCGTAACCGCACGTCAGTGCTCTCTTGAACATATCACGTGTGTTCACGAGACCCTAATTTCTTGTAATCTACTGCCATAATTTCTTTTTATCTTTTTAAAATTAATAAGTCTATACCTATTTACACATGCAAAAGTACGGTTTTATTTTTCTGATAGCCAAAACATACCACACATTTAATAAGCGCAAAATGTTAAATTCCGTGATAAACTGCAATGTTTTTCAGAATAAAAAGCGAATTGACTTATTGAGACATAATAGCCTAATAAGCCTAATTTCTTATTTCAATGATAAACTGAATTACTTCTCTGATGGTTCAATAAGCACACCACCAGCAAATAGACCTACGATAAAGACCCAAAGGAAAGTTAATCCTTCACGTAAACGTTTGCGATTTATTGTATCACATCAAAACTTTTTCATACTTATCACTTTATATCAAGGCAAACACAACCTTTAGTCCATAAAAAGCCGTACCTTTGCACAAGGATTAATGGTTTTCGATAATTATAAGTCGTTATCCATAATGGGAACTACAAAGAAATAAGAAGATAAACAACATGAGGTATAAGATGATTGTGCTCGATTTGGATGGCACGCTAACCAATAATAAAAAAGAGATTACCCCACGTACCAAACAAGCTCTCATGCAAGCACAAGCTGCTGGGGTACATGTCGTATTGGCATCTGGCCGCCCTACTTATGGTATCGTTCCTTTAGCTGAGGAATTGAAACTAAAAGATAATGGTGGGTATATCCTTGCTTTCAACGGAGGAAAAGATTATCGATTGCACCAAGAACGAAGTTCTTTTTGAACAGAAGTTGGACGAACAGCTTGTACCTATCCTCTTTCAAGAAGCCAAAAAAGCTGGAATGGAAATCCTAACCTATCAAGGTGAGGGTATTGCTGCTACTAATAAAGATGACGAATACGTACAACACGAGGCTTTTATCAACAAGATGCCTGTAACCCAATATGACGATTTCCTCAATCAGTTGGTCTATCCTATCAACAAATGTCTGATTGTTGGCGACCCTACCCCTCTCCACGAGTTGGAGATAAGATTAGCCAAAGAGTTGGAAGGAAAGATGGATGTCTATCGTTCTGCCGACTTCTTCCTTGAATGTGTACCACTCGGTATTGACAAGGCACGCTCTCTCGACCGTCTTATCTCATCGCTCGGCATCAGCCGTGAAGAGGTTATTGCCTGTGGCGATGGTTATAACGACCTTAGCATGATTCGCTTTGCCGGACTTGGCGTTGCTATGGCAAACGCTGCAAAAGACATTCAAAGTGAAGCTGACTTCGTTACTTTATCAAATGAAGAAGATGGTGTTGCACACGTCATTGAACACTTTATCCTCTCACCAGAGAACATGAATTAAGAGGATATCTTCTACGAATAACTCATCTGCTTATTAGCCATACTGTAAACTATTTTCGCACAGTTCAAAACTAACACATGCTCTTTTAGCTTCTAAAAGACGCCTAATTGGCTTGCAAAAGGTGCCCTTTAAGCCCCTTACTAACGCCCTTTTGAAGTCCAATTAAGCACCTTTTACTTTACGGTTTTGTAACTAATTGAATACATGTCACTTACAAAGGCAACGAAAATAGCCGTTTTTACCCTAAAAATAAGGTAAAAACGGCTATTGAATTGTAAATAAATTTCTAAACAAGCAAACCTTTGAAGTATGACATGAAAGGGTATCACTCAAATACGATTGGGATTTAAGATTCCTTTCAACAAGAACGTAGCATTTTGATTGCGTGCTACCCCTTTCGTAATCTTGTACGAATAAGTGATATTCTCGCCTAACTCTATCTCAAAACAATAGTTATGAAAACGCCCGACATATTCCTCTTCCATCTTTGAAAGTTCAAGGTCGTGAGTGGCGATAACACCTGTCACATTGCGCTCAGCGATATATTGTAAGAAAAGACGAGAGCCATTCAACTTATCAAGCGAGTTTGTTCCCTTCAATATCTCGTCCAAAATAATCAGACTTGGTACGTCATCATGCAGCGAACCTAATAACTTTTTCAAGCGAAGTAGCTCTGCATTGAAATAAGAGATACCGTGGGTAAGGTCGTCTGTGGTGCGCATACTCGTAAAGAGATGAAACACTGAAACTTTCAAGTGGTCAGCAAAAACAGGCAAACCATTCATCGCTAAGAGGTAATTTATACCCAACGAGCGTAGAAAGGTACTCTTACCTGCCATATTCGCACCCGTAACAATATAATACTCATGGTCGTGAATTGTGAAGTCGTTTGCAACAGCCTTCTCGCCAAGGAACGGATGATAAAGATTTTTCGCCTCATAAACTACCTTATTCTCCTCGCTGATTTCTGCCTGTACTGCCCTGTCTTCATTCAATCGAAAGTTACCCATTGACACCAAAGCATCAAAGAGATTCAGACTATCAACCCACTCATTCGTGCGCTGCTCATAAGTATGTTGCCAATGAAGAAAGAGCCTTACGATTGCAATATCAATTAAGGCAAAACTGTTAAAGATAAAGACACCCACCTCGTTACTTCTGTTATCAATCTTTTGTAAGATAAGTTCTAATTGTTCAAAAGACTCCTCTGCACCCGCAAGTTTCTTTTTCAAAGCTTGTAGTTCAGCCGACTTAAACTCAGTCTTATTAACTAATTTCAATACACGTAAGTAACCATCTACCTGTGCGTGTACCTTTGCTATCAGCTCAGAAATGACACGCATGTGCTTATGCCCACAAAGAAAAGAGAACATAAAGTTAAATATTCCCCACCATACAGGTAATAGAAAAGGAACCAATCCCACAATGGAAAGCACAATACTCACATAGAAACCGAGTAAATCAGCATAACAGAAATAACGTAAAAGAGAGCTATGAAAAAACTTTGGAAAACTCTGGCAATGAACATCCGTCAATGCTTTCAGCACTTCTTCCGTATTGATTCGTTCCTTTACACCTAAAGATTTGAATTCTGACAAGAATGGTTCTGCTTTCCCTAATTCGTCAACAGAAGCCATTCGTTGACGTATCTGCCCAACAAGTTCCTCCCTCTTTGCACTGCCCCATTCCGTAGATAGACAAGCTGCCAACTGGTCACTACCACCAGTTGAGATGGTGCGGTTCATCCTTTGAAACAGAGAACCTATACCAAAGACATCCATATCAAAGGTATAAGAATGTTGCGGACTGACATATTGCCCGCCAACTTCAAAGCCTGAGTAGTCGCCTTTCTGATAGGCTATCTCGTTTTGGTAGACCAGCAATAAAGCCTCCCCTTTATTTATCTTTCGGTCGTTCAACACGTCACGACGACGAATGTAAAGATAAAACAATAATGCAGCTAAGGCACAGAAAAGTGTCCAAGCTGCATTATCCAATAAGGTGTAGAGAACTACAAAACCAATAGCTACCAAAAAAGAACCGATTTCTGTTAGGATAAAAACACGACTACGGTTACGGAGAGAAACGAGCGTTTTGCTCATCTCTTCTGCTTTATGCTGATACAAATCAGTCAAATCTTTATTCATACGTAAACAAATATAATATTCAAGGGGTACTAATCCGTCACCACCTCTTTACTCACACGACCATCGCTGTACTTCACTATGTTGATTCCCTTTTGTGGAGTCGTGATACGACGACCATCAAGCGTATAGCGTGCTGTCTCTACAACCTGTCCTTCTCTCTGTGACAAAGAAGAGATTGCAGTAGTATTTGGCTCAGAAATCGTACACTTGGCAGCATTCTCAATACGCCCAGTAGTCTTATTAATCAGCAGAACACAGACTTTCAATTTCGACTTGTCTTGTATTATCTTCTTATTAGAAATATTTCTAAAGATATATGTATGGCTCTGTGGTTCGTCTGCCTTAATTGGAGTCTTGATATAGCCTGTCAAAGGAGCCTTTAACTCCTTCTGCTGCAATGGCAACAAAGTTATTTTCAAGATTACGAATATCTCGAGGAGCATCTATAAAATAATCAAATTCTTTTGTGATACCACGATCATCCGTACTACCTGAATAATTGTTGTATTGTACCCAATTAGGATTAGACATACTATCTTCCGTCAGCACATAAGCAAAGCCATAAGGGGCTTCATCTCGATTCACACAGAAAGTGACACTGGGAGTTACAGTAATATTGTTTTTCTCCTTATCCCATACAGCTGATACTTCTACATCCATATCTGCACCTTTTGATCGTTCCTCTTCAAACTCAGTTTGTGCTTTGAAATAACCCAGTAAAAGATTTCTATTCATATCAAGTGAAGGGCGACTTCTGTAATCCGTAGCTTTCCATGCATAGTCCGTACAAGTTAACGGATCAGCTCTACCTCCAGTATGGATAGCAATGCCAATGAAGTCTTCACCATATTTATGCGCCAGATTTTCCATAAGCGCGATACCACGTGGACAAAATCCACACCACATTCCAGTATACTCTTCAACTACAACTTTTCTATGAGGCACCTTTGTAACAGTTACTCTCGGAAGCGTTGCATAGTTGAAAGTAGCACTATTCAACTCTCCATTTACCTTTGTAATTGTAAACAAAAGGTCGGTTTCTGAAACCTGTGTATGAGGAGGGACATCAATTTCTATCGTTATTCCCTCCATGCGGTTCAATGGATTTGTAAGGACATAATTCTTCGACATCAGCTCCTTGCCATTGAAAGAAAGTGTATAATCGAAGTTACGAATAGCAGTTCTACCGTAATTGGTAATCAATAGTTTACCTTTTGCACTCTTTGCTGTGATAGGAACATATACTTTCTGCCCTGTAGAAGGAATAAGCGTATAACCATCCGCCTTTACATTCACAGCACAACAAAAGACTGCAATAAGCGCAATAAACAATGTATAAAACTTATGTAACATATCAAGTTATAGATTAATAAATTATATGCTTAACGAATAACATACTTTTTTGTATAGGCAACGCCCGTCTGCTTCACAATGTAAACGCCCTTAGGGAGATTTGTAAAAGACGTAAGTTGCTTATGTAACAATACACCTTGAGTATTGTAAACATCGTAAGTAATACCCTTCTGTGAAGCTACAGCAGCAATACCTGTTGCCTTAGTATCGAACTTAACAGTAATCATCGGACCTGCCTTCTCTTCCTGTGAACCGAGTTCTTTTATAGTAAGTTTCAGCGTTACTGTACAGTTCTGGAATTCACCATAACTGTGATCTATTTCTACAGCTTCCTTTTCAAGACCGATAGGGAAAAAGCTTACTACCTATCTCGTAAGTACCAGCCTCCGAATTAAAAGTACAATTCCCATACGCACAAACCTGCACGTCGCCCTCATCTATATCGTTAATAGTATAGGAAAGAGATACATCTTGGGACTTATCCGACTTGTTCTGAATATACACCTTTCCTGAAATCTTATTTCCCTCAAAGGGGAAAGTAGTTTTCTCTACCTTATTCAGAACAACTGTTGTATTGTTAGTAATGACCCTACCTTGCTCATCAACAAAAACAACATCATTAGAACTTGTCTGTGCCTGAGCACTAATAAAAAGACTGGTCAGCAGACCAACAAACACGAGTAAACGTAATTTCATATTGATTTTTTTATAATTATATTCTTAATTGATGATGATTCATTGCTTAGAGCGAAACCTTTTGGCGCACAGCCTGCAAGACTCCGCTGTCGTTATAGAAGAAACCTACTATCCATGCCTTGTTTGGCTGGATTCCTTCAGGAAGTGTATAAGTAGTTTTTTCCTTATGAATACCCTTCGTAGAGAGCATTAACTCCGTTCCCCATTCCCCATTAATAGCAGCACGGAACACATGATTATGTACATATTCTTTGTCCACTTTATTGTTTGGGAAACATCTGTGGAGCAACGATACTATCCTCAACTAACCACAACTGTAGCTTCCCTTTCACATCATCAGCTAAGGTTTTCAAGTCGGTTTCAATCTCCACCTGATGTGTAGTTGCCTCATACTGGCATTTAAGGTCTATACCTATGCTTGTTGTTTGAGCGAACTCATCATAGATACGTCCTGCCCAAGTATCTTTAGAAAGCACACCTCCACGACGATTGATAATGGCTTTTGGCACATTTGGAACTGCCCAATACTTATAATAGACATCACCCACATCAGTGCGCAAACCAACGAACCCAGTCCCACTCTTGATTGCGAGTGGACCAGCATGAAAGGCAACAGCAATCAGTTTGTCTGCACCATAAAGCTTTTTGCTGCTCTGCTATCGCTTCTGAAGCAGCTGGACAGAAGATGCAACGCTGTCCTGTGAAAATCCTCTACCAGTACATTCCGCTGAACAGTCGCAGCTGGAATCTCTATCAGTCGTTTCGTCAGAACCAACCGAATCACAACCTGTCAAAAGCGCAACCACAGCTAAAAGAGATATAAAAAAACTTTTTCATTTCCTATCAGAAGTTATAATTATAAGAGAGTGTTAGACCTTTTGTCGCTGGAATATAACGACATATACCACCCGAACAGTTGAAGCCTGCACGTGTACGACCATAGCCTAATTGCAGTCGATGTGCACCACCGCTATAGGTTACATAGCCTTGGTAGTAATGCACCCGAGTATTACCAACATTATAAAGGTCACTCAATGTAAACATCCAATGTGGTGCAAGCGACAGCTCACCCAGTCCAAACAACCAATCTTTATCACCATCTTTCGATGCAAGATACTGTGCCTCTACACGCAACGTTGTGTTAGGCGAAAGCTTCTGTTTGACATCTGCCACAAAGATATGCGAATTAAGCATCCCTCCATGTCCTTCGAGTAACATCTGATTGTAACGTTGATACATATACATCAGATTGAGTTTCGTATCTTTAGCGAGTCGCTTCTCCAACTGTACATCAATATCTTGATAGTAAGTAGCATCTCCCCATGCCCAGAACGGACTGCCATAACCATCTGTTCCGATGTCACCTGCACCATTCTTACGTACGGAATGAACATGTGAGAAGTTCACCTTTGCTGTCGTTCCATACTTTCCACCTATCGTTGAACCCTTTGGGAAGGTATAGGCAGCTGCTGCCTGATAAGCCCACTCACCATCAGGGCGTGTGGCATAAGGATAAAGTGCTGCCAAAGTATAGGTATGCTCCATCGTGAATGGGGGCAGATGATTAATGAAAGAGGAGATTCCCTCCATTCCTCTACGACTGCGAAAGCCCATATTCGTACTACGCTTTGCCTGCAGAAGCAGACTCATTCCACGCTTTGAATAGGAACCAGAAAGCATTGCTACATAACCATTACGATAGATATAGCCATTATCATGAGAAGGGATCCTGCGACTTCATTGCCATCTCTGCCAATATATTGAACGAGCGATGTTGCACACGTAGACGCATATCAAAGGCATTGACATTAAGCGGAAGGCGCAAACGATGAGTTGGATCAACCATTACCACCTCGTCCCGCTCATGTTTATTAAGATAGGAAGCACCTAACATAAGATAGGTGTTATGCTGTTGGAGGGACTTAAATAATTCGTCAATATTCCACTCCACATCAGCACCAGTCATCCAACTTTTGTTATAACTCCAATATCTACGCTGCCGACCCGTTAGCACCTTCACCGCAACACCAGCCCAAGGGCGATAGTTCAGTCGCGCACCTTGCAGAGAATTATCAATTCCTAAACTGCGTTCTTCATACGAACGGAGAATAAAACCGGAGCCAAACTGCTCATAGAAGCTACCCAAGGTAAGTTCCGCATTCTTGTAACGACCTTTCAAGTAAGCGTAAGGAACACCCCAACCCTTAAAGTCACTCTCGTATCCGGGAAGCGGATGCTTCAAATACTCCAGTCTTGCACCAGCCTCAAAATAACGGCTCGAAAGCTTTAAGTCGAGATAAGTGTTCGTCAAGAAACGACCATCTGTAGCCTCAGCACCTGTCGTACTGTCCTTTTGAGCCAACAGCATATCACTCTGAATACTTCCAGAAAGGCGTAATTTATCGGACTCCTGTGCATGCAGAGATACACCACTCATACCTATGAGCAGTCCTATCATCATCCATTTTTTCATAGAATTACTTGCCAGCTACCTCTTTCACCTTCTTATATAACTCTGCTTCAGCGCCATCCGTATAGCCGTTGTGCTTATAAACAATCTTGCCCCTGTCCCGTCAAGCAATACGGTATAAGGTACAGACTGGATTCCTAACGAACGACAGAATTCGCCATTAGGATCAAGTAACACATCATAACGCCAGCCATTCTGGTCGACCATCGGCTTCACCTTATTGACATTCTGCGCCTGATCGATAGACACAGCAACGAGTCGAACACCCGTTTCTTGCTGCCAATCGTCATAGACCTCATCAATACTTGTGAGTTCACGATTACAAGGCTTGCACCAAGTAGCAAAGAAAGCTATGATAAGAGGTTTGCCATTGTTTGAGATAGTGTCGGTTTGTACGGTTCTCCCTTCTATGTCTTTGAGAATCACTTTGGATAGACGTTCTTGTGCAGACGCTGCAAAGCTTATCAACAACAAACAAAGGGATAAAAATAATTTATTCATTGTTTTTAATTATATTGCAGCTACAAAAATACTAAAAAAAAGCGATAAAACAAAGAAGAAACTGCCAAAGACTGACAAGACTACATACCTTAATCTATTTTAGATGCCTTTGCTATGCACATTATCTCTACTAAACCCATTTTCTTTGAAAGAAATACTATCTTATCTTCAAATAAGTTTTATCTACTTTTTGACATCTGATGTGCTCCCCAAATTAAGTAAATAGAACCTCTTTCTGTAATTGACACCCTTATATTCAGCCCTTCGCACCATCGGTGTTAGTACTCCGCACCACATGTGCGAAGCCTTAGCACCATCCGTGCGGAGCATCAACACAACAATCAAAAAAACGGTAAGAAGAACCAATTTTATAACGTTATTATAATTCATAAATATCAATGACTTACTCACACAAGATTACATTTTTCTGTACAAGGCACATATAAAATCCTTCCTAACAGAAACTTATCAACTGCTTAAGACCATCTATATAAACAAAAAAAGATTACTTGCCGGCAACATTAAAGCTGCTAACAAGTAATCTTAGATGTATTACGTAGCACCTTCAATGAATAGGCTACGTTATGTCATTTCTTCTGTAAAAGCCTTTATGCTTACTTACTATTTTGTTTCTTCTTAGACCCTTTCAGCCACATATAACCTATCAGTAAGATGAAAGCAGCCAAGATACAAAAGTAGCTGTACGGCATATTCTTGTGGGTGAACCCAGAACTCCTTAAAGAAATTAATACGTCCGAGAATCTCTACTGGAGTCCAGAATACAATCACAGTAGCGATTGCCATACGAATATTTGCACCCCATGAAGCAATATAAAGCTGCTTTTTCAACATATAAAGTGCGCCGATAAAACAGCCTATACCCACCAAGAAGGTCACTGGGTGATGGTCGCCAAGGAAGTTCTTATCGTAACAGAACATCAGTAAGAGGTAAGAAGCCCAAAGAATCATGTTCACCTCCATAAGGTGACAATAGATGTATGGCGTGTCATTGGTTGGAAAGCAATCTCATTCTTACGCTTTCCGAAAAGCCGTTTCTGAATCCATGTGATAAAGTTACAACCATTGCGCGTACTGAAAATATACATTGTCATCATCATCATCCAGAAGCCAAAAGAGGCTGGAAGAATCAGATATTCTGGCTTTGTCACAACCACTCCGTTTTCAATCTCTGGTTGTACACCAAAGCGGTGAGCGTAATATTGGAAGAGAAACTCCACCCAGCCAGTCCAGAAAAGCAAACCACCAATAAGTCCCCAAAGTGTCTGACGAGTATCGCCTTTGACAAACACACCGATAATGACCATTATCAAGCCTACGAATCCCATAGTAAAGCCAGCATAATGTACGGCTTCTGTAGTCATGGTCTTTTCCATCATGATCATAAGAGCATGACCCAAAGGCATCGTAAACAACACAAGGATAAACGAGGCGAGTGTTCGCCATAAATAGATTTTACTTTTTCCCATAAATTAAAAACGTATTGAGAGCTTAAAATAGTTTATCAACATCAACTGACATTCCAATCATTAAGTTTGTTCCATCAGTCAATGGACAGTTCAAATAATAATATTCTGGTTTATAATTAAAGATGTTATCAAGGATTACACTTACCTTCACACCCTTACCGATGCGCTGCACCAAGGAGAGTTTGAAGAGTGCATATGCGGGGTAATGTATTGTTTTTATACCCTTAGAGATGTCATAGTAATCAACAAACTCTTCATTGTCGACTGCTGAGAGGAAGCGTCCATCTAATCCGATGTTCGTTCCATAGTTCTTCAACCACTGATGATCCCAATCGATATGACCTGTCATAGAGTGTTTGCGAGCAGGTATATACTGATTGTTTACAGAGTTACTGTTCTTGTCTTTTGGCAAGCGTTCATTGGTATAAGCATAACTTAAACGAGCTGTAAGACCATTCGTCCAACGTGCTTGTGCTGTTGCTTCTCCTCCACTAACCATATAGTTGTCCAAGTTAAGGTAAGGAAGACGTGGGATAATGTCTGATGGATTCTTATAGTAAGGTGCACCAGTTGCAATCTTATTTTCAATCTTGTTACAATAAGCACTTACCGTGAAGTTATAGCGTCCCTTAGTATAATCAACCGAAGCATTAAAGTTCTGGCTTACTTCTGGTTTCAAAGAAGGGTTGCCTTCGACTATCCATATACCCGACATATCAAAGTTATAGTATTTCTCTTTCAATGTCGGAGCACGGAAACCCATACCATAACTGAAACGAACATTCAAGTTATGTACTGGCTGATAACGTGCACTTACCTTCGGAGTCAGGCGCGAGATACGCCCGTCTGAGAAATAATCGTAACGCAAGGCACCCACTACTTCCCACTTCGGACTGATGTTCCAGTCGTATTGTGCAAAGGCATCAAAAGAGTCTTGCTTACGAATTCGACCCTCCAAGTTGGTATTAAAGAGATAATCATGCATATAGTCTGCACCCACAGAAAGGACGTTTTCCCCCTCAAAAGTGTGATTATAAAGCAAGCGAAGACTGTTCTGTACATTTGAATAGTCACGGATATCCAATCGAGTGATGCGCTGATAGTCTGACTTATCATACTGATCAAAAGCATAGGAGAAGTCAACACTATTAACAAGGTCTGGTGTCCATGTTCCACGAAGACCACCTGAAAAGTCACGATAGCGTTCTGGTACCTCTGATGTACGCACCAACTGACGATAGAAATAACCTGCACGCCCTGTCAAACGAAGCTTTTCATTCAACCTAAAAGTGAGCTGTTCCTTAAAGTTCCAAACTGCATCACCATAGATAGTTGAGACAACTCGTGTGATTGGATTGGCTCCATTGTGTACATTAAAGTTGTCAGAACTATTCCGATTCACTGTCAGTAAGTTGTTCCACTTGCCTCTTGCATATTGCCATGATAGTCCATAACGTTGCTCGTTGTGGCGACCAAAGCGCATGTTAAGGTTAAGTGCACATGGATTTGGCTTTTTCTTGGTGATGATATTGATAACTCCACCGGCAGCATTAGAGCCATAAAGAGCTGAAGCAGCACCTTTCACAATCTCGATATGGTCAACATTATCCATACCAATACGAGTGAAGTCGACATCGTCCATCGTCTCACCAGCAAGGCGTTCACCGTCAACAAGAATCAACATACTCTGTCCACCAAAGCCAGAGAAGTTCATATGTACCTGCTGATTCATGGCGTATGAGAACTCAATACCCGGTATTACCTGCTGCAATACATCACGCAGATTGGTGGCATCTGTCTTCATAATATCATCAGCTGTGATGAGTTTCGTCAACACAGGGGTATTGGCAAGTAGCTTCGGTGTACGTGTTCCCGTCACTACAACCTGTTCTAACTCTAAGGATTTGTATATAGAATCAGGCAACTCATCAGCCCACATCGACGTAGGAAGCAGACAAACAAGAGCTGATAGTATAATGGTTTTTTGTTTCATAACCAATCAAAAGATCTCATAACCTTATCCCTATTCTCTGAAAGAGCCGTTTGTGGGATGGTTTTCTGTTGTAGTTAATATGGATATTTATAATTGATTTTCAACCAACATTTGGTTCCATCGGTACCAATATAGTTCTCCAACTGTAGAGCAGCATACTTTCCATTCTTCAGACGAAGAATAAAGACATGACTATTCATGGTAAAAGAAGGAGGCATTGGAGGTATTTCGATTTTCAACCAAGAGGAAAGTACCTTATTGATACGTATTCCTTGACAGCCAATCAGACTCATAAGCATCTGCGACTGGTCCTCCCAAACCTCGTTCTCTGTCCATTCATCTTCTTGGAATGTTGCTCCTAAGAAATAGGAACTATTCTTTGGAAGCTCATTCAAAGAGGTGTACTTCGTTTCAAGTACGGCACCACCGTTCGTCCTTACATTGTTACGATGAAAGGCAATGCTCCACGACTGTGGTTCAAGTTGTGCATCTGTAGCAGTAAAACCACGCTTTTCATTTACCGAGATACCTTTTCCAAAGACATCAAACCAGTAAGTGTACATACCCGTTTTCCCATCACCACTACCCGATGTCAGACTCGTTGGGATAGCATAATGCGTGAAGTTCGTCTGTGCCTTAAGCAATCCTGCAGTGTCTTTACGCTCGATATACATCTGTAAAGAGTCAAAGTCAACATAATACCAGTCCTTCCAACTGGCGGCATTAACAAGGAGTTGACCTTCCGTTGTTACATTTGCTGTGGCTGGAGCCTCATCATATATATCTTCAAAAATGCCGTTACAGGCTGTCACCATCATCATAATGGCACAGCCTGCAAGGGTAGAAATAGGGCGAAATACTCTGTGCATGAGCGTATAACGTTTTACTTAGCCTTCTTACCAGTATATGTTGCTGAGATTGAGAGTGGCATACCTGTAAGACTATAGTTATTTGTGATGGTCAACGTACCATTCTCACCAAGCGTTACAACTATCTTACTTGTTGCTTGAATGATAGTCTTTATCAAGTTTCATCATACCCGTCTGCCTTGAGATGAACTTTGATACCGTCCTTGCTATAATCACGAACAAAAGCTATTAGTTGCCTTATCGTAAGCAAAGGTTCTTTACGGTATATGATCCTATCGTTAAGTTACTCACCATCAGTAACTCCTGCGTACTTCTCTTCTGATGCTGTCACATTGATAGTACCATCCTCATTAGCAGTAATCTTATAACCAACAGTTAGCTGCATCATAAGGACCCAAAAGCATGGTCCCAACTGCTTCAAACGACGTTGTACCAGAATAGTTTCCTGCCACCTTTGACGCTGCTGAAGCCTCAGCATAATGCCAAGTAATATCAGTACCACCCATGAGTGATGGGATTGTAATCTTAATTTCTCTCATCGAACCACTCATTGTTGCATCATATTCCTCCACTGCACCGCCAGCTCTTGGGTTAGCAATCTTTATCTTACCAGTACCATTAATAACGTGATTATCCATTGTTATCACGAAAGAACCAGTACCCCACTGAGTATCAGAGAACTCTGCAAGGAACTTACCACCGTCCTGCAACACCTTAATCTTAGCGCCTGTGTCAAAACGAACATTGTCGAGTACTCTGTTCTTTACAGTCAAATAGCCTGCAAACTCGTGTATCAACTTTGGTTGTGAAGGGGTTTCACTTGGCAAGAACTCAATCTTTGAAATATCTGATGCGTTATAAGTTACAACGCTACCATCAGTTTTTGTTACCTTTAATGACTGTGCCTGTACTGCGAGTGCACTCAATAAAGATACGATTACTAAAGTAAAGATCTTTTTCATTTACGTATGAATTTAAATGTCTTAGATAATGATTTAACTACAAAAACGCCTGTTTGTCCGTCGAGAGGAATCTCAACAGAACCGCTCTGGCTTACGGTGGCACGACCAACCAACTGTCCGTTGATTGTGTAAACAGCTACTTGACTACCTGCTTTCAGCCCTTCTCCCTTCAAGGAGTTACCAAAAGAAAAGACAGCATTGTTGCTTTCTACATCCAGCGTTCCAATACCTGTTGGTTGATTAGCAAAGGCAAAAGCACGAAAATCTGTCAGAGGATACTCTATTCTTTGACTTCCAGCAGTCAAAATCATAGCGGTGGAAGTGAAAGTAACAGTAGGTTTCTCAGACAGAGCAAAATAAGTGTCTTTGCCATCTTTGTCACTTACTTTCACATAGTCAGCAGCAGAGGCAGAGAGTGTGCTCATAGAAGCTAACAGTGTAACAGCAAGCGAAAGAAATAAAGTTTTAATTCTCATGTTACTGATTCTGTTTATATTAATTTCTAATTTGAGTGCAAAGTTATAAGAATCAACATTATAATACAATACCTAATAATTATGATTTTAACCCAAATTAGATAAGCTAACAAAGAAAGATAAAATACAAGACAAATGTAAGATTGGTATGAGAAGTATGCGTCTTATGCAAACAACTTACTCCCATATTATTGACCATTGTAAACTATTTTCATGCAACTCAAATCTAATATATGCTCTTTTGGCTTCTAAAAGACGCCTAATTGACTTGTAAAAGATGCCCTTTTTCAAGTCTAACTAACGCCCTTTTTCAAGTCCAATTAGGCACCTATTACATCACCATTTTATAACTAACTGATTTCTTGATGGTTACAAACCTACTTTTTAATACGCATTTTTTTATCCTTGTTTGTAGGTATTCTATTTGAAATTATGTAATTATTTTTTTCATAACCTTGTTTGCGGATTTTCGAAGTATTAAAATGAAAAGTTTTTTTATGTCAGCGGGATGATAATAGAATAGACCATTGAGGGTCTTAGGTATATTTTTGTTTAATGAGTACGTTCGGTCCTTTCGTTAAAGCTATATGAAAAGCATCTACACTTTTAACAGAAGAGCCCACTATAATCTATCAAACATGAGCCAAATATCAAGCACAAATCGCATCTCATCTATGTATAACAACAATAAAGGCTGAAAATCCACAATCGGATATCAGCCCATTAGTTTTAGGTATTGAAAGAGTGAACCTTACGTTATTTGTTAGGAAAATAAGTGAGACTTACTATGTTAAGATTTGTCTTTGCTTCATTTCCAAGTATTTATTGATAACATCAATACTGAGTTTGTCTGGCGTTGTCAAAACACTATAGATACCATGCTGACGCAGTGTTGATACTATCAAACGCTTTTCATTAGCAAACTTCTCAGCAATAACATGCTGGTAATATTCCTCTGTTGAGTGCTTCGGAGAACGAATATAATCATTCATCTCTGCATCTTCAAAAAAAGACAACGAGCACACGATGCCACTGACTAAGCAACTTCAAGTAAGCTAACTGCCGATTGAGAGCAGTCATACCAGAGAAGTTTGTATAAATAACGAACAAACTACGCTTGCTAACTTGTTTATGTACATTGGCACACAAACCACTAAAATCACTTTCACCAAACTTTGTTTCCTGTGCATAAAGTGACTCTAAGAGAAGTTGCATCTGACCAGTTTGCTTCGAAGGAGCAACAAACGTGTCCATTTCTATCTGCAAAGGTTATCAAGCCAGCCTTATCATCACGGCGCATGGCAACGTATGACAACACCAAAGAAGCATTGATACTATAGTCGAGAAGCGTCATTCCACGGAACGATTGCTGCATAACACGCCCCTTATCAATAACCGAGAATATCTGCTGAGAGCGCTCATCACGATAGACATTCACCATCAACTGATTGCGACGTGCACTTGCCTTCCAGTTTATACTTCGGTATTCATCGCCTTTCACATAGTCTTTTATCTGCTCAAACTCTGTGTTGTTACCTGCCCGACGTATACGCTTTATACCCATCTCAGTGAGGTTATTGCTTATCGCCAGAAGTTCATAGCGATTCAGCATCATATAAGAAGGATAGACCTTTAACGTCTTCTGCGTTGCCCAACGTATAACGACGTTCGACAAGTCCCAAGACTGTACGTGTGAAGCAACGAATCTTACCAAAGGAGTAGACGCCACGCTTCATCGGTCTGAGCGTATAACGAATCGTATTCTTACCCATCGCTGTTAGCTGACTCTTATAGCTAATATCTCTCCGTTGGAACACCTCTGGCGCCTCATCTATTACCGTCAGCCATACAGGGAAGGAGTACTTACTTTCTAAACTTATCTTGACAACATTCTTATCGCCATTAGAGAAACGTTCTGAACAGGTTCGCTTCGCTGTTATTCCACGACGATGATAGAGCATAACAGCATCGACCACAACCATAGCAGCAAAGATAAAGAGAAGTATCTTTGCACCCATGAAAAGCTGTGGGAACACATAACCAAAGCCTGCGAGTAGGGTAAGGCTTGCTAATATAAAATAAAACCTTTTAGTAAGGAACATTTCGTCTTTATTTATTTGAGTGCTTCTCGGCTAACCTCATTACTTAGGTACTTCGACCTTGTCAATCAACTTCTGTGCAACCTTCAATGGGGTATATCCCTCCATTTCAGCCTCAGCAGTAAGGATAAGACGATGTTGAAGAATACTTGGCGTAACAAACTTGATGTCTTCCGGTGTTACAAAGTCGCGACCACCCAACAAAGCTGATGCCTTAGCAGCATTAAGCATAGCCACAGAAGCACGTGGACTGGCACCGAGATAGACAGCCTTTGAGGTACGTGTCTGCTGTACGATGTTTGCAATATAGCGTAAAAGGCTCTCCTCAATGAATACCGTATCAAGCTTCTTGCGCATCTGCAGCAGTTCGTCAATGGTAAGTATTGGCTTAACATCTTCCAACTTGATGAGGTTTCGCTTCTCCTGATGACGCTTAAGGATATTCATTTCCTCATCAACAGAAGGATAACCCATGCTTATCTTAAAGAGGAAACGGTCGAGTTGCGCCTCTGGTAGACGATAAGTACCTTCCTGTTCTACTGGGTTCTGTGTCGCAATGATTGTATAAACATTGCTCATACGACGAGTTGTACCATCAATCGTAACCTGACGTTCCTCCATTACCTCGAAAAGAGCTGCCTGTGTCTTTGCAGGAGCACGGTTGATTTCATCTACAAGAACGAGATCTGAGAACACAGGACCTTCATGGAAGTCAAACTCAGAGGTCTTCATATTGAAGACTGTCGTACCGAGTACATCACTTGGCATGAGGTCTGGCGTGAATTGAATACGACTGAAACGTGCATCAATCAGGCGAGACAACAGACGTGCCAACAAGGTCTTAGCAACTCCTGGCACACCTTCAATCAGCACATGACCATCTGCAAGAATCGCTGTTAACAACAAGGCAACTGCCTCCTGCTGCCCAACAACAACCTTACTTATCTCTCCTCGCAACTGCATCACCTTTTCACTGAATGCAGCAAGGTCGGTTCTTTCTTCTTTATACTCTTCCATCTTATTTATTGTTTGCTCTTCAATTACATTATTCTTTTGCTCATCCATTGCGTTTATAGCTTATTGATTATCATATCCATACCGTCTATTGCCTTTCGCAGAGCAGCATCTTTTAGTTCATCATTACCCTGCAAATAACGATTGACACGGTCAAGTATCATTCGCACTTCAGCCTCTGGCATTCCCGTTCGAATGGCTATCTGTGCTATATTCTCCTTCCTTGACTCAACATCTTCGACATCTATCATCGTCATACGGCGTAAGGTCTCGCCAAAGTAACTATACTTTTTCTGCAGCAAGTCACGATTAATATGCTTCTGATGATAAAGGGTACCAATCAACTTCACGAACTCTAACGAACGATTTGCTGGTTCCTCTACCACTGGGATAACGCGTTGACGTCTACGTGCATAGAACATACAGAAGAGTAATAACCCTCCTAAGGTGAGATAAATAGCCCATCGGAGAGGCTCGTTTTGTAGCCAAAAGCGCAGTGGAGTATCCGTTTCATATTCTGTTTCAGGTCCGTATGCCTCAGTACGAATGATTGGCAAGCCTCGGAATTGGGACATCATACGGAAGATGAGACCATTAGTCTGCGTATCAAGGATACCATAATTGGTCATTAACAATGGACCACAAGATACAAAGAGTTCACCCTTTCCTCGCTTCACTCTAACCATATGCACCAACCAATAGCCATCTGTCAGAATCAGATTCCTCCGCTGAAAGCCAACTGCTAAACCAAAGTATCGCACACGCCTTCCTTCTACTGTAACATTATTACCAGCCATCGCGGCATAGACAGCGTATTCTTTCTCCTGATAAGGCAACTGTTGAGACCAAACTAAGGTATCATAAGGAATTGACTGATTCACAATTGAGGACGTAACCTCCATAGGAGAGAACCCATATTGCCCATTAATAGCTACCTGCAAATCAGGGTATAGGGAATCAGGTTCGATAGAAGACGCTGCAATAAAAACCTTATTACCAGCTTTCAATAGTCTATCCAGCGCACGGATATCCGTTGCAGAAGGGCTAAAACGGTCTGTTTGAATTAAGAAGGCATGCGGTTTCTTACCATATCCGTCACGTTCCAACTGTGCTATTGTTTTCTTTGTCACCTCATATCCTGCAGGAACAGACTTCTCCATCAGTGAGTCGAACACCGCACAACCAAATGGTTGCTTATCGTAATGACTAAAGGTAGGCTCCCAAACAAACTTTGAAGGCGCATTCCACTCTAATAGAAAGACAAAGACAAGGAAGCCAGCTACGAAGAACCAAAACCGCTTGTTCATTCCTTACCTCCTTTCTTTATCTTGCTTTCTAAGTCTATCAGTAGTCCTACAAGTTCTTCAGAGGCTTGATAATTACCATATCTTACACGCATAAAAGCTGTAGTCATTCTTTCAAATTCTACTGATAGGAACTCACGAGTGTATTGAGTTGGCGTCTTATAGAGCTGCCAACTAATCTTATTACCATCTGATAACCAACGAAGTGTACGCAGATAGACAATTCGAACAGCCTTATAATAATCCTTCTGTGCCATTGCTTTGGCATAGACAGCATCAAAGTCTACGCCATAGATATTGTCTTCTTCATCATTTTCATTCGTCACCTTACCCGCTCTACCAAAGAGTTTGAATTGATAACGGTACAAAATGAAAGCGATTAGAGCAATAAAAGCAAGTGCAATAACAATGTATATCACGATACGGAAGTCCCCTTTGCTCTGAATACTAAATAAATCAGAGAGGAACTCGCCTATCTTTGACATCAGCCAATCCCACCAATCAAGTTCAGGTGCCTGTAACTCTCGCGCATAGTTGTACGCTTCATCAGCACGGTACTGATGAAGCAACGCCGAATCACACGACAAAGTATCACTTAATGGCTGTAACATAGAACCGTTTTATCAGAGTTTATCAAAGTTATCAATGTCGGTATCTTTCTCTGCTAACTCCTCAAAGTGCTGTATGTCGTCCTCTACAGAGAAGCCATCTTCCTCCTCTGCGATGCTTCCATAGTGGAAGCTAAGGCGAAGGTTGAGATTGTCATCGTAAGATACATACCAAAGTTCATAAATACAGATGACAAATAGACAAAGAAACTATATACTGGACTTGCTGCAAAAGAGCTTTGAGTAGTATCAGTAGCCAGCAAAACTGACTTCACAACTGTCAATATATACCAAGGAATTGATGTGAATGAAGACAGGATATTAGTCAAGAATCCTATCACAAACATCAAACCAAACAACGACCAGAAAGAATGGAAGCCAAGTTTTAAGCCGCGTATTATAGAGCTAAACAACGTTTCCTTATCTTCAAAAACATAAACAGGTAACGCCATAGAAACTGGCAAACAGCACACAATCAATGCAAGAATTGGTATTATAGCCAGTATCGGTGCACTTGTGATTGCAGTAAAGAAGATAATAAGAACCAAAACTCCTGCAAACAAAGCAACAAGCACCACGGTCATTAACAACGAGCGTTTAATCACTTGAATGATTATAGGTTTTAAGTCGCTCAGTGTCGTATTACGAAGTCTATTTGGACTTTTATGATAGTATTTCACCATACTATAGCAGATTCCAGCCAACAAGGTAGAACCTATCAGCAGACAAATACCATATCCCACGTACGAAACACCGAATCTAAGGAGCATCCCCTGTGTCACGTCTACATCCTCTCCGACATCGAAGGTATTGGTATAATAAGGTGCTAAGACCTTCGTCATCATCTCCATAGCGAAACCTTGTACCAAACAAAGTGGCAAGAGTAGATAGGTACATGCACGCAACAAAAACTTAAAGTTCTCACGAATAAACTCAAAAATCGCTGAGAACTTCTCGCCGAAACTACGAACTTTGATAAAGTTCAATCTTTGGTCTTTCTATTTGCATTTTCTAAATGATAATTACGCTTATAAGGTAAGTAAATAAAATAATACACGACAAACGCCAATGATACGAGTATGATACCAAGGCGGATAAAGTTGTTCAACTCTGTATGACGAGTAATGAATCCTTCGATAAAACCTGCCATAATAAAGATCGGTACAGTTCCAACAACGATCTTCATTCCCCTCTTTGCACCTCGCTGAAAGCTGACCAAACGCGAGTAGGTACCTGGGAATAACCAACCATTACCAATTGCCAAGCCTGCAGCACCTGCCACAATGATTGCTGAAAGTTCCAACGTACCGTGTAACATCGTGGCTAAAAGACTTTCGCCTAATAGTCCATGCTGATAAAAGAAAGTATCAAAACACCCTACCATGATACCATTTCGGAACAAAGAAAGCCTGACATAAAGCTTGTCAGTACGCCCGAAACAAACACATTAAACGATACCATGATATTGTTCAGCGTAATACCAATAAACATACCTCCCTCTTCTTCATTGCCATATACGCCCATCGGCTCACCCTTCGCTATATTCTCAAGGGTCATATCCATATAGCCGTCGCCAAGTATCAAGCGTGGGAAGGACTCGTCTCCTAAGGTAGAAACAACGCCTATCAGCACACTCACCATAAAAATAATGAATGAGAGAAGCAGTAACTTACGCTCTTTCCACATCACATCAGGCACCTCTTGTGTCCAGAAAGTCACCAAACGCGACCATTTCTCCCGTTTATTACGGTAGATTTCATTATGAAGTGCAGAAGCAAGTTTGTTGAGATAGATGGTAATACGTGAACGAGGATAATGTGTCTGTGCAAAAGCGAGGTCAGCTGTAAGCTCAGTATAAGCATCAGCCAACTGGTCAGGCATCTCAAACTTGACATTATCTATCATGCCTTCCATTGCCCGCCACTTCTCAATATTATTGCGTATGAAAAGAATCTCTTTCATGCAAAGTCTACACGTAATTTACACATTATTATCATTTACGCAACAAATTTAGAGTTTTTTTCTTACATTTGCAACAGAAACAACATTTAATTATCAAGAAAATGCCCGAAGCCAATATCATAACAGGCCAGTACGTCCAGATAAGTCAGTCGCCGGCAAGTTTAGGAGAGCGTATCGTTGCACAAATCATTGATGACTTCCTAATTATCTGCTATCTGGTTGGTGTGTCGCTCCTGATAGCTGAGTTAGACTTTTTTTATAGAACGAAAATGTTATTCTTCCTAATAGCCATCTACCTTCCTGCCCTCTTTTACCACTTCCTTATGGAACTTTTCAACCATGGGCAAAGTGTTGGAAAGATGGTGATGCGCATCCGTGTTGTAAAGAAAGACGGAACGACACCGGGCATTGGTGACTTTTTTATGCGTTGGCTTCTGCAACTTGTCGACCTTGGTTTCTCTGGTGTTGGTGCACTTGTCATTCTTATCTCTAAGAATTCACAACGTCTCGGCGACCTCGCAGCAGGAACAATGGTCATCCAACTCAACGATTATCGCAAGATTCAAGTCTCACTTGACGAATTCTCTTACCTTGATAGAAAGTATAAACCTGTCTATCCACAAGCTGAAGACCTCTCTCTTAACCAACTTGATGTCATCCAACGTACCCTCAACTCTGAATACGGATACGAGCGTGAACGTCGTATTGCTTCCCTTGCGGAGAAAGTGCGAACACACCTCAACATCTCTGATACCAATACTGCTGACGAGAAGTTCCTTTATACTATCGTACGTGATTACCAGCATTTCACGTTGGAAATAATATAAAGAAATAGGGAAAAGAAAGTATAAGGTAGCATGGGTATCTAACAGAACTACGCTGTATAACCTTCATATTTGTGCCTTACACTATCCTATTATAACGACAAGAACAAAACGTTTTACCCATTATCTTCCGCTGTGTTATTACTCAGCACATGATGTGCGGATGCCCAACACACATGGTGCTCATGCCTAACACATGATGTGCGGAGCATTAATCACATCGTTATTGGTTATCAAAACAAGCACGTCTAATCGTTAGAAAGAGTTATGATGACGTCTCTCAGAAAAAAGATAATAGCTATTGGAGGTGCATTGGCTTACCCATCCATAAGTCTAACACCTGATATTACAAGAGAACACTTCTCTGGGAAGTGGGTACTTGTGACGGGTGCATCGCATGGGATAGGGAGAGCATTAACCGAAAAACTAATCAGTGCAGGTGCAAATGTCTTCCTCATTGCTCGAAGTGAAGCGGACTTACGCCTCTTATGTGCCAAAGCTAAGCAAATGGGTAGCAGTGCAGACTACTGCGCAATAGACCTAAGAGACAGGGAAAAGTTGGAACAGCTTTGCCAAAAACTAAGGGAAACACTACCACGGTTAGATTACTTCTTTTGCAATGCGGGTAAATCTATCCATCGCAAGATCAATGATGCGCAGGACCGCCTACACGACTATGACCGTACGATGGACCTCAACTATCGTTCCTTGGTTGCGCTGTCATTAGCTATCTTACCTGCCTTGAAGGCAAGTAAAGGGCATATCGTCTACTCTTCATCAGTGAGTACACTCTATCCAATGGCACCGGGCTGGTCGGCTTATCATGCCTCAAAAAGTGCAGCTAACACATGGTGTGAAACGGCGAACAGCGAGTTTGCGCCGTTAGGTGTTCACGTGCAGATAGCTTATTTACCCTTGGTTCACACTGCGATGTCAGACGTCAACGAACAATACAAGCACTTACCTGCTTACACTCCAACTGATGCAGCCAATATTCTATTGAAACTTGCTATACGGAAGGTCAGGACTTATAAACCTTGGTGGGCAAAGTTTTCTGCCCCAACAGCCTATCTCTTTGCTCCGATTATTCACCTATATTATAAGCGATTGCCATGAGAAGAAAGAATGAAGCTATCCTTTCTATCCTCTATCGCTTACACATAATCTCACCAAAGGGCATATTTGTGTGGGTTAAAAGCCTCATCTATGAAGGCATCAGCCTAATGGCACTGCTCCGTTTTGCAGCTCATTTCTATCCGCATCGTTGTGCTATCACTGACGAGAAGCAATCTCTAAGCTATCAAGAACTCTATATCCGTACGCGTCAACTCGCTGAAATTCTTCACACGGAATATCATCTACAACCTAAAATGAGTGTGGCTTTGCTTGGACGTAACAGTCTTATTTTGACTCTCCTGCTGCATGCACTTTCTCGATTGGGCATTCGCACTACCTTATTAAGCACCGACTTGGGAACAGAACAGATAACAGCTTATTTGCAGAAGCACCATTACCACCTTATTATATACGATTCAGACCTCAAACAGATACCTACGGAACTTCCCTGCGTGGCTGTTACAACAGAGAAGATAAATGACATCCTTTTAGATAAGCATTCTCAAGTAAGGGAAATAAAACTCCCTAAGATCTGGCGAGGGAGAGAAATCGTCATTCACTCTGGAGGAACAAGTGGTAAATTCAAGACCATTGCTCGTCGTCCCTCTGTTACCTCTTTTCTCCCTCCACTGTTTGCGTTACTGCGCGACATCAGAATCTATCAATATGAGCGTGTGCTGATATCCCTGCCCTTCTATCATGGTTTTGGACTTTCAACGCTTATCATCTCCTTGCTTATGGGTAAGAAGATATGTCTGCAAAAACGCTTCGATGCGCTCCAGACTTTAGCTATTATCCAGCAAGAAAAGATTGAAGTCATGCCGATTGTTCCTGCTATGCTCGCTCGTTTTTGGCAGATTGAAGGTGCTAAAAAGAAGATGAAGAGCCTGCGCTGTCTGATAAGCGGTGGCGACAGACTGCCTAAAAGCCTCATCGACACGACTCATCAACAAATTGGTGAGGTACTCTTTAACCTTTATGGTACGTCTGAAGCAGGATTCTTTATGCTTGCTAATCCCAAAGAATTAGCTTCCTTCAAAGAGACTACCTTAGGGAAACCTATTCGAGGAGTCGACTGTAAGGTAAAAGACTGTAATCGTCAAGGGATAGGAACACTTTGGGTTCGTTCTCGTTGGGCAATGCGAGGACTGCGAAATCAATGGCAAAATACAGGCGATTTAGTCTCACAGAATAGCGAAGGTTACTTCTTTCATCATGGGAGAGCCGACCGAATGGTGGTCTGTGGAGGTGAGAACGTTCAGCCAGAACACATTGAGCAGGTACTTCTCTCCCACCCTATGATTATTGCTGCACGTGCCTTTATTGTCCCCCACCCTAACTTTGGCAATGTCATCCACACGGAAATAGAGTGTACACCAAAGGCAACACTAACAGAGGCAACACTCCTCAACTGGCTCCGCCCACAACTTTCACGGGCAGAAATGCCGCATAGCATCCGCTTCAAAACCATTGAAATGCTCTCAACTGGTAAGCAAAAGGCTCGCTAACGGCTTACCCTTTTAATTCCAAACACAAGTTATTACGATTTCTTTTCATGATAAAAAGGAATTATTTTCATGAAAGAAAATATTTTTCTTCACGACAATAAATATTTCTTTTCATGAAAATAATTTGAGAAGAAACAAAAGATAAAATCAATATAGGAGGACCAAGCGAGTGGAAAAAGTCCTTGCTACCTCTTTTATACACTAACAAAAAAGCCATCATCCACAGACTTTTGCCGTAGACGATGGCTTTACTTTTATAGAATCATACTCTCTCTTAGAAAGGTAGCCTACCCCTTTTCTTCTTGAGGAAGCATGATAAGGGCTTCTTGTTTCTTACCATCCATCATAATCTTTAATGGATTTGGGAAACGAACATGGCGCACCCACTGAGTTTCTTCCACAGCTGGCAGGGCATCAAGTACACTGCGCTGATAGAATCCATCTTCCTTATAAGGATTAATTGTGAAGTAGCCCACACCGAAAGAGGTGAGATTTTGGAAGAAATGTGTTCCCCTGACTTGGGTCTACACGATAGTGTTCCAATCCCTCCTCAACGATGACACGCGCTGCCGAGATATGTGGCCACTTCACTGGAATACCCAACCAAGGGTCGCTTGAACCCCAACGGCCCGGACCAATGAGCACATAGTTCTTGTCAGTATCAAGGAACTTTCGGTTTATCCGTTCTATCTCATCTGCTATAGTAGGATTGTTTGATGCAGAGAAAGAGCTATCAGTCTTTACATACACAACATCTTGTACATCATCCGAAACACCATGTCCCAAAGAATTATGACTCCGCAAGAGACATTGATTATCAGGAATAGCAGTGAGATCTTCATCTAACATCTGTTTAGAATCAACGATTGGGCGAATCTGCAGGAGATATAGTTCACCCGTACGGTCATCATTCAGATTAACAGCGAACTCAATCTCCACTGGGCGACGCATAGCCTCAGCACCATATGTCATAGCCATTTGCAACAATTCTGGTAGTGGAAAGACGTTTTGCTGGAGGACACCACAAAAAGAGACAACCTTTCTTCCTCCCTCGTAGAGTCCATCATAAATAGCATGGTCTTCGGGAGAATAAGTGGAAGTGATATATTGTAGACTGCCATCAGCCTCAGCATCTTTCACACGTAGTTTGAGGATATTAAAGCCGTCATCCACCTTAAAGTCCTCACTGATATGCTTCATGTCGAGCGCATAGAACTGAGTTTGGGTTTCGCGCAAGGCTATTTCCATTTCGCTCATCTGTAAGACTTGATGCGGATGGAACGGACAAACGCGCAGGGTCTGCCCACCATCGACAATATATTTACCCAATCCCAAAGCCAAAGAGGCAATACCTTCCTCTGCTTTCTCTTCTCCTATCGGGTAATAGTTGAGAGAACGAAGAACGCCAGAGATGTTCGGATAGAAATGATCTCCATACTCCTTACCGACAACCTGCTGTAAGATAACTGCCATCTTCTCCTGATCAATGACATTACTTGTGGCTGTCATATAAGCTTTGGAGTCACGATAATAAACCGAAGCATAGACGGCTTTAATCGCACAAGCCAACATTCGGAGCATTTCATACTTATCCTCGAGATAAGGAATCATATAAGTAGAATAGATACCTGCGAAGGGTTGGTAGTGACTATCTTCCAACAACGAACTGGAACGAACGGCTATTGGTGAGCGAGTAGCCTCAAAGAAGGTAAAGAAGTCGCCTATATACTCATCTGGCAACTGAGCACGAAGGAAGGCTTGAAGTATCTCCTCATCGCTCGCATCACTCAAAGCAATCTGGTAAAGATTGTTCTGTTCCATAAAACTATCGAAGACATCCGTACAAAGGACGACCGTCTTCGGTATCTGTACCTTTGCATTGGGGAAGCGATTGAAGTCTGGTCGGAGCTTAATAACGTTATCAAGGAAAGCCAAACCACGTCCCTTACCTCCTAACGAACCGTCTCCAATACGAGCGAAATGGGCATATTGGTCGAATTTCCGTCTATCGAACAAGGCTACAACACCCACATTGCGCATCCTTCGATAGGCAACAATGGCATCAAAGATAATCTGTCGGTGCATATCTACATCCTGTAGTTTATGCCATGTAATACCTTTTAGGAAGGAAGAAACTGGGAAAATGGCACGTGCAGAGAGCCATCGACTCATATGATTGCGGGAGATATGATAGAGCATAGAGTCACGTGGAATCTTAAAGATGTTATCCTGCAACTCTTTCAAGCTACGAATACGCATCACCTCCTCACGTGTTTCTGGATTACGGAAGATGAAATCGCCAAAGCCCATGTGTTCCTCGAGTAGGTGACGGAGGTCTACACTCATCTTCTTTGAGTTCTTATCTACAAAGTGGAAGCCTTCAGCCTCTGCCTTTTCACGGTTCTCACTCTCCGAACTTTCAATAATCAAAGGGAGGTATTCATCTTCTTTCCTTATGGCACGAAGTAGTTTTAAGCCTGCTTCTGGATCTTTCTCCGCTACAGGAATGTTCCCTTCTGTCGCAGAAGAACCCTTATCTTCTACATTATTAATAGGGAATCTTACATCAGAGATAACACCCAAACAGTTGTCCTTATAACGTTGATAGATATCCCATGCTTCCTCATAAGTACGCGCTAAGACTACCTTTGGACGTCCACGCTGACGCAAAGAGGCATCGTGTCGGGTCAAGGCTTCAGTGGCAAAGTTCTGACTCTGCGTGAGAATATAGCTATATAAGTTAGGTAGAATAGATGAGTAGAAACGGATAGAGTCTTCTACCAGCAATATCATCTGTACACCAACCTCATGGATATCATTGTCTATATTCATCTTATCCTCCATCAACTTAATGATAGAAAGAATGAGATTGGTATTCCCCAACCAACAGAACACATAATCAAAGATACTAAGATCTTCGTTTTGTATACGTTTTGTAATACCATGAGAGAAGGGAGTCAGTACCACACAGTGGATGTCTGGGAACTCTGCCTTTACAGCTCTTGCCACATCAAAAGCATCATTATCAGCATTACCCGGCATACAGATAACAAGGTCAATGTCTACAGTATTGAGCACCTTAGAGGCCTCTTCTATCGTAGACACTTGTGTAAAGGTTGGCGGATAACGCAGACCTAATTCCATATACTCATTGTAGATCTTCTCTTCCACACGTCCATCATCCTCCAACATGAAGGCATCGTATGGATTAGCTACAATCAAAACATTGTAGATTCGTCGCATCATCAGATTGACGAAACTAACGTCTTTTAGGTAAAAATTACCCCATTCTGCAGGAATTTGCTCACTCATAATCCAAAACTTAATATTGGACAAAAATACAAAATAAATACAAGTCAACCTATCTTTTCGCAACTTAAATAATATATTTTTTATTACTTTGCATACTGGTTACCATTTTTTGCGACTTAAGTAGCTTCCAAAAAGAAAGAAAAAAATGAAAAATTTTTGATTTTCATTTGGACTTTTGATAGAATTTGGATATATTTGCCGTACCATTCTGAACTGAATGATACTATCTAACATAAACAAATAAAAGTCAATTTACTATGGAAGTCGAAAAAATCATGCAAGCACTGGAGCAGAAGCATCCAGGTGAGTCAGAGTATTTACAGGCTGTACATGAAGTACTCATGTCTGTAAAGGATGTTTACAATCAGCACCCAGAGTTTGAGCGCGCAAGTATTATTGAGCGTATTGTGGAGCCTGAGCGCATCATCACATTCCGTGTACCTTGGGTTGATGACCAGGGAAAGTACAGGTAAACATTGGTTATCGCGTACAGTTTAATGGCGCTATCGGCCCATACAAGGGTGGTCTGCGCTTCCACGCATCAGTAAACCTCAGTATCTTGAAGTTCCTCGGTTTCGAGCAGACATTCAAGAATGCACTCACCACATTGCCTATGGGTGGTGGTAAAGGTGGTTCAGACTTCTCTCCACGTGGTAAGAGCGATGCTGAAATCATGCGTTTCTGCCAGGCTTTCATGAACGAGTTGTATCGTCACATCGGTCCTGACGAGGATGTTCCTGCAGGCGATATCGGTGTTGGTGGTCGTGAAATTGGTTACCTCTTCGGTCAGTATCGTAAGCTGACTCACCAGTTCCAGGGTATGCTCACAGGTAAGGGCAGAGAATGGGGTGGCTCTATCCTCCGTCCAGAGGCTACAGGTTATGGTGCACTCTACTTCGTTCATCAGATGATGGAGACTCACGGTCTTGACATCAAGGGTAAGACTGTTGCCATCTCAGGTTTCGGTAACGTTGCATGGGGTGCTGCTAAGAAGGCTACCGAACTTGGTGCAAAGGTTATCACATTGAGTGGTCCTGATGGTTATATCTATGATCCAGAAGGCATTAGCGGTGAGAAGATTGAGTACATGCTCGACCTCCGTAACAGTGGTAATGATGTTTGTGAGCCATATGCAGAGAAATATCCTGGCTCACAGTTCTTCAAGGGTCGCAAGCCTTGGGAGCAGAAGGCAGACATCTATTTGCCATGTGCTACTCAGAACGAGCTTAATGGTGAGGATGCAGACAAGATTCTTGCTTACAAGCCATTGTGCGTAGCTGAGGTTTCAAATATGGGTTGTACAGCAGAGGCTGCTGATAAGTTCACTGCAGCGAAGCAGCTCTTCGCTCCTGGTAAGGCTGTTAACGCAGGTGGTGTGGCTACATCAGGTCTCGAAATGTCACAGAACTCTCTCCGTCTCTCATGGAGTCCGGAAGAGGTTGATCAAGAAGCTCCATTACATCATGAGCTCTATCCATGAGCAGTGCGTGAAGTATGGTAAGCAGGCTGATGGTTACATCGATTATATTAAGGGCGCCAATATTGCGGGCTTCATGAAGGTAGCGAAGGCTATGCTTGCCCAGGGTGTCGTATAAATAGACCAGTCTTTCTATTCCCTCTCCTGCTCTCCAAAGCAGGGAGGGAATAAACTCTATGAGAGAAGGCTGGCGATACTAAATAATTAATATGTATAGAACCAAACTTCTCCTTATAGCGTTATTTGCGCTATGCAACATCTTTACACTGACAATAAAAGCACAGTCAGATGGTAAAGCTTCTTATTATAGTAACGGATTACACGGTCGCCGAATGAGTAATGGCGAACGTTATGACCGTAATGCTTTTACTTGTGCACATCGCACACTCCCCTTTGGTACACGTCTAAAGATTACGAATCCTCGTAATGGTAAGTCTGTCATTGTCCGCGTAACGGACCGTGGCCCCTTTGTTCGTGGTCGTGTCGTTGACTTATCCTATGCTGCTGCACGCGAATTAGGTACACTTGCCAGTGGTGTGGCTTACGTGAAGGTTGAGCTTGTACGCAAAGAAACAGAGATACCATTCCCTTCTGAGTCAAATGTTACACTTGAAATGCCTGAAATTGAATATGGTACTGCAGGCGTATGCTATGAGTTTATCCCTGAATGGGAAAAGGTTGAAGAGGATAAGCCTAAAGAGATTGAGCGCAAAGTTGACACGCGCTTAAATAATAAAAAGAATCTTCAGCAAGACAAGGTGGAGAAAGAAAACATTACTGAGACACGCAAGCAGGTACAAACTTCTGCTCCAGCTAACCAGCAGGTTACAAAGACTAAGAATCAGGCGACAGCCCGTACCACTCCTGCTGCAACCAACCGACAGCAGACTGCTCAGCAGAACAAGTCAACCACACAATCTACTACGTCAAAAAATAATTCAAGTAGCAGTTGGACCAACTTCTTCAAACGTGTGAAGGATGGTGTGACTGGACTCTTTGAATAGAAAGGAATAAGACATAAGCAGGCTGCCCCTTCCCCTTCCCTTTCCCATAGGGAGGGGCGTTAATACCGTGATATCCCCACAAAAAAGTTTCTTCTGTTAAATGAGTGGACGCTTTTCGTATTGCTTTAACGTAAGAACCATAGTTACTCATCAAACAAAAACATGGATAAGACTGTTAACTATCTATCCTATTATCATCCTCTGACATTGAAAATCATTTCTTTTTAGACTTCGAAAATATGTAGATAAGGATTTGAAAAATCATTACATAAATTCAAAGAAAACATCTATAACTAATGGTAAAAACACATATACAAAGCAGCGTTGTAACCGTCAGCAAGTCAATTAGTTATAAAGTAGTAAAATAAAAGGTGCTTAATTGGACTTCAAAAGGGCGTTAGTAAGAGCCTTAAAGGGCATCTTTTGCAAGTCAATTAGGCATCTTTTAGAAGCCAAAAGAGCATATATTCAAAATTATGATGTGAAAAAAATTATGACAGAACAATAAGTTATTAGCCTAATTAGACCAATTAGACCAAATAGCCTAATTAGGCTAATAGGAATAAGTTGTTTGTAGAAATATGTTTAGCCTCTAATAAACGATTTGGGTTAAAAAGAAATAGAGGCTGCACCAGTTTAATGATACAGCCCCATTCCGTCATTTAAAGTTTTAGTTATCAGTAGTTAGTACTTACACAATAATATCTTTATAATCTCTATTTAATCTTACTCTTTTAGAATCCGAACCATAAGACGATTGGCAGACTCTTAATGTTTTCTGTTTATCAACAATCTTACTTACTGGTTCTTATATTGAATTCTGTCACTTTGCTTATACTCTTCTGACCCTGCAAAACAGTTAAAGCAAATCGTGCCATACCATTCTTTAATTTCTTATCAGCCTTCACAAGTGCCGTATAACGAACGCCCTTACCGGGTGCAATACTTTCAATGTGAATAGATGGACTGATGTAAATGTGTGCATTATCGGTTGTTTCCAACACTGAAGGCTGTACATCACTGATAGCCTTGTTTCCACGATTCATCACCTCAAAGATAATCTTACCTACCTCATTACGTGATAATACGCCATCTTGGTTGTCATCAACAAAACGAGCATTAACTATCTCAATGTTTGGAGTATATTGGTAATTACCTGCCAACTTATCCACACTTGACTCAGCTGGTGCCTTTGTATTTGGCTGTGCCGCACTGTAACTGCCTGTATAATCACTGCCTTGGAAATCGTAAATACGGTCGTCACCAGAGTTGGTGCTATCAAAACCGCTACCATCTACCCTATTAGGCTGTGCATAGTCGTCTGTCTGATTATAATTATCGTATCCTGATTGATTCCTTCTTTCACGTGCCTTACGCTGTTGCACCTTCTCATAATGGTCGTGTACATCCTCTTTCGCACGTCTGTCAGCCTTTGCTCCTGTAGAAGCACCTATGATAGCACCACCAGCCATACCAACAATCGTACCTATATCTGAACCTCTCGCTCCACCAGCAATACCACCAATAGCGCTTCCAAGAATGCTTCCCAACGAGCCACCTGTGATAGCACCTGAGCCGGTATAGGTGTTGCAACTACTTAACACCACGGATGCGGAGAGGGAAAGAATTAAAAACTTCTTCATAACTTACAAATTCTTAACGTTGGCAAAATTAGCTACATATTTTCACACTTACAAAGATATTTCCCTACTCAGCGAGGGGAAAACCCTAAAATACCTAAACATATCTTCCACTACTCTGATTTCCAGAAGTAAAAAGCAATAAAATTTATTATTCCTCTATCGGAAGATACAACATCAAATGATCAAATGCTATATAACGTTTATCAGCCCAAGTGATAATACCAATAGCATCGTTCAACGTACAGTTTCTCAACTCTTCGTGCTCAGAAACAGAAACTTTATACGACTTTCCGTTCTCATCTTTTACGTAAATAAAATCTGGTGTAATAGCTTCTAAGCCGAGATAAAACGTATAGGAATAGTCCTCAAAATCATTTACCACCTCCATTCCCTTTTCAGTTGGAGCTATCCAATCATCTTTTGCACGTATCAATTGCATCGGACGAAACCACGACACATCCATCATAAACGACTCAAAAGCTATCTTCGTTGGTTTTTCTCCTCCCCCAAAAACAAAGTGTGGATAAGTGATATCATCCTTTGACAGCTTTTCATTGTTCAACCATTGCAACACTGAACGGGGATGCTGCACACAGGCATAATCCTCACCATTACTATAGAAGCTTACAGTGAACTCTTGCTGATGCAGTTTACCAGCCTCACCTCCCTTCTGAAAATAATGACAAAATAGATAGCTTGTTGCTAATTCTTCCACCCGCCAATAGTCTGGACATTGCTCACTATGCTGCTCACTCAACCAATAACCATCGAGATTAGGATATAACTGGTCCCACTGAACACGCCGACCATTCTCTGCGATCTGCTCTGCACTTGCAAGAATTGACAGATTGCAAAGTACATCAGCCGTAAACTTAACCAATCGAATACGTGTCAGTTTCTCTTCCGAGTCTTTTAAAGCCTTATGAAAGAGAGTCATCCTTGGCGTTTGTACAAAAAGAATATTACGATGACATACGCGCAGAAAGAAGTTATAAACCTGCTCGTATTTCCCCTTCATCTGCTTCGCATCCCCTTGTCGAGTATCAAAAGACGAGGGCAATACGCCAAGCAACATCAACAACAAAACCGCAAGGCAATAAGTATCTTCTTCCTGCAAACGTAGAAGAAGTTCCCTCATCTTCGCATCTTGCTTATCTGTTATCTCATCATCAAAAACACAAACATTGATGATTTGCTCACAACATTCTATCCTCACACCCTCTTCTTCATCCTCATGCAAAGGCTTATACCTCTCCATAAGCTTTGCTGCTTGTGCATAAGCATCTAACAACCCATTAAGAATAATGCCCGTTTCGTCATACCACTCACGCTCCAACTCGTGAAACACGGCTCTGCGTAAAAAAGCATCTTTTCCACCAACACGACCAAAGGAATTGTTTCCACTGCCCGCCTTTCCTATATGTTTCCACAGCTCTTCACCACTATTATATAATAGTCTAAGCCGATACACAGCATTCAGTTTTGCCTTTATAGCCTCATCTTCAGTGTCAGTCTTAACAGACTTTCCGCACATCTTAACCTCCTCAGTACTTAAGTTGATAGTCTTATCGTCTATATTCATATCTTTCATTCTTAGCTTTGTCATCTTCTATCTGCTTACACATACTATTCAGATACAAGTTCTGTCAAACGTTTTCTATTATTAACACCACTTTTCGTCCTCAATCTGTAAAGAAGATTCCGAAGTTCTCTCCTACAATTTTGAGCTTCCCTTTCTTCATATATTACTAATCGCAGCACTTAAGCTACTCTTCCGCAAAAATACAAATTAATTCCTTTGTGCCTCTCACAATTAAATATTTATTTTGCAAACAGAAACAAAAACCTAATAAATTATGAACAAAACAACATTTATCTTAACGATTAGTATTACATTACTCTGTGGCACTACCCTACTCACAACTACCAGTTAAATTGAGTTTTTCTGTTCATAAAGGAGTAAATAGTTCCTACGTTTCAAATATGTTTTATTAACTTGTGATAGTACAACTCATTCCCTACAAAGAAGTTGCTTCCTTCACAACAAGACAGAGAATTATAATTAAAATCATCAAACTTATGATCAGAGGTTATATAAATTTCAGATGCGACAACTGCAACAACACCTTTCGCGCATTAGATATTGAGTATGGAGCAACTGTTATGTCAGTTCCAATGCCCTGCCCAAATTGCAACAGCCGCCACACTTACCCTCCTAACTGGCGTATTCTCGGCTTTTATCCTTTCGGCAACAACCGTAAGGTTTATAAAAGAATCTGGGAAAGAATGGATAAAGAGGAAAGCAAGTGTGATAGCTAATAGGCTAAAATGTGATAGCTTCCATTAGCTAAAACAGTAAACAAGCTTTCTACTGAACATATTTTACCAAGCAAATATATCGTAATTATATTCTTTAGAGTAGTATCAACATATACTTTTCATTGCGTTTTATTCACTTTATTTCATTATTATTTTGCTATTTCCAATAAATTCCCTACATTTGTGCCATGTTTGGTGGGTACTTTACAAACCACTCGCCATTCATTGCACAAAACTTGCAAACGAGGTTATTCGACCCGGTTAAATCTGGAAAATTAAACTAAGGAGTCGTCATTAATCGAGTTTAGGCAGGTTCTGTGCCCCTATCCTATATGGGGGCATGGACTGTCTTTACTTTATTTTGACTCCAAGGTGTTTTCCAGAACCGAACCGGATAAATAAAGATAAAGCGGGCCGTGCCCCCTTTCTTCTTTTTTTATCCTCACTGCATTATTACTAACATTTTAATACTTTTAAATTATGGAAATTAACTATCGAGTTGAAAACAAAGAAGACAAAAGACTTTTCTACGGTTGTTTTGCTGTATGTTGCAAAAAAGTAAATGCCTATTCACGAGGTATTTTGTAACTATTAGTCGATTTAAACATGGAGAAAAGAAAAAGCATAAGCCCACTAAAGGTTTATAGTTTTCCCGAACAACTACACATAGAGTCTATTTTAGGACTCTATGTGATAGTTTCACCTCTTACTGCTAATTGGATTGTACTTGAGAATGAAGAACAATTAAACTTTTTCAAACTCTTACAAACTAACAATCTTGAGACAGCCTTAAAGTATTTTAAAGGCAAACAAAAGGATGCACATGCCGTAGTAATTCAGATAGAAGCTAAACAGTTTGAGAAGAAAGATGTAAGACCCGCAAACTATGGTGGAGTTATGCAATTTCATTTAACCAATGCATGCAATATGAGGTGCCCTCACTGCTATATGTATGCAGGAAAGAAGAAAGAAAAGGAGTTAACTACAGAAGAAATCTATAAAGTAATAAATCTATTTAAAGAGAGTGGAGGTGAGCAAATAACTTTCACAGGGGGAGAGGTTTGTATGAGAACAGATCTTCTTGATATCATCAAACACACTCATAGTTCAGGACTAAATGTAGAAGTTCTGACCAACGGAACATTATGGAAAGAAGAAGACATTAAAGCTGTAAGTCCTTATTTATCACGTGTTCAGATAAGTATTGATGGGATTAACGAAGAAGAAAACTCTAAAATTAGGGGTAAAGACAACTTCGAGAAGGCACTCAATACTGTTGATACATTTCTGTCTTACGGTGTGCCAACAGATATTGGTATCACCCCTTGGTTTGACAAAACTCTAAAAAATAAGATACAAGGGTATGCAACCTTTGGAAAGGAACTTATAGAAAAATATAAAGATAAGCCATTCGGAATCCGTTTCACAACAAGTTTATTAGATGGTCGAGAGATAAAATTTTCTTCGCAAGAAAAACAAGAGTATGAAACTATTACAGAATCCATATACAAATCTTGTATGGGTGAGGACGTTTTAGACTTAGCTTTCATTGATTTCCATACCCACTTTTTATTAGAAGATAATTGTGAATTTGGCAACCTGACTATAGAATCAAACGGAAACGTTTATTTCTGTCCTTCATTATCTATGCTCCCTACTTCTTTGAATATAAGGAGAAATTCTTTCGAAGAGATACTTTCTTTCTCAAAAGAAGCAAGTAGAATTTCATGCGTAGATAATTTGATACCTTGTAGAAATTGCGATTTGCGATACATCTGCGGTGGAGGATGTAGAATACAATATTTTAAGGACTTTCAACAAGAGGAAGCTTTCAAGATAGTCAACCATCCACGCAGAAAATGTACAGCAGAATATAAACAGAGTATATACAAGCAAATGATAAGAACAAACGAGGCTCTATTTCAATAATAGAGTTATTATTAATAATAAAAAGTTAAACAACTATGGGAAAAAAATTTGTGGTTTAAAGTATTCATCTGTTAGATATAATGAAGATGAAGAAGAAGAGTATTATTTTGATGAGCTTGAAGATTGGCTTACAGAAGATGAAGTAGAAGCACTTACAGCTGACTGTCCATATGAAAATATATCCGGAGGATGATGACGATTATGACGATGATGATGACGATGATGATGATGATGATGATGATGATGACGATGATGAAGAAGACGATGAGATGAGAGAACTTAGAATAGCGTGGATGAAAAAAATTATATACAAGTAATTGAAGAACAAAACGATGGAAGTTTACACATTTAATTAAGATATAAATAACACATCTATTTAATCCAAATCAGTTATTAAACCAAACTGCTCATTTTTTTCTTACTTCTCATATCATTAGTTTCTCATTGAACGAAGACAAGTTAAACCCAAATAAATAAAAAGTGGGGTTAAACGTAATTGATTATTAAGTTATTAAATGAGAATCATTTACAGACGTCAATTTCTAATGCCCGTTATTAGAAATCATTTGAAAATGCAGTTTAAGTAGCCTAATAACCGATTTGGATTAAATATTAATAAAATATTCCCAGAATAAGAGGGCTTAATTGCTCTTTGAATTCAAACCAATGCAAAATAAAAAAATACACGTATTAGATTATATTTCAGTAATTAAAAAGAGCTATAAGTCCACTACAACAGAACAACGGCATTAATAAAACCTAACCTAAATCTTTAATTTTTACAGGGACCACTTTAGAAATGGAAATAAAGAAAAATTTAAAAGAAAGAATCAACAACACAGAGTCCTCACTTTTGGCATATTACGAGAACCCACAATTAAAAGCACGTGACGAAAAGATGGAAACTCTCATCTTTAATCGTCGAATATTCCTTAACCAACTATTCAAGCCAACAGATGAAAACTATCAGCTGTTAAAGGAATTCAACGAAACACTTAAAGAAGTAGTTATCAAAAACTATCAACAGAGCAGAGAGTTGTATTACAACACAAAGAATATGTTGGCAGATAGCGGTAGTAGTTTACAGTTTGAGGGGGTAGAGTGTAAGATATTCTTAGGAAAAGATAGACAATACTCGAAAAGTAATCCTTTTCAAGGAGAAGATTCAGAAATGATTTGGGAGATTCTCAATGATGAAAGTTATAACGACATCTATTGCAAATATGGCTGCTGTATGAGTTTCGACGGATATCATGGGGAAGAAGACGACAAGAGTGAAATGGAACTCATGGGAATGCAAGATGAGGATGATTGTTGGAATGAAGGGTTTGACAGAGAATGGAGTTACGACCTACACCTTCATCAGCATTTTCACAATCTATATGACCATACAAGCTTCAGTATCTTCGACTTCATTTATGTTAGGGACTTCTACACAGAGTTTGAACTAAAATTTAATCAGAATACTTAAACAAGAATAAATGGAAAGAAAAGAGTTATGCATAATCTCCGACTCCGATATCCCATCGGGTTCTGGTGGAATCAACGGTGAAAGGTATACATACGGTCAATTACGCCATCAACCCATTATTACAGAGATACTGCGACGTATCACCCACCCTATTGCACGTCAAATGGCAGAGGACTGTAATGAACGCAACCGTAAAGATGGATTTACAATGTACAAGGTAGATGGTGAATACTGCTTTGAAGGATTACGAGTAGGACCGAAAGTAAAAATCCCTTCTAAAGAAGAATTATTGGCTCTATTAGGAAATCAACCCATCAACGCAGCCTCTATCCGTAACATCACTTATACGCTCATACGCGAAGAATTAGCACGGTTATACGAAACATCTGTACAAGAAGCTGCAGACATCATTGGAAACCAACTTGATTGTGCGCCACACGAAGACATCTCTGGCTATATCTTCATGGTACCCAACTGGGCACATAAATGGTTCCGACATAATGGGTATGTGTCAAGGATGTTAAAATAAAAACACATATAGAAAGAACAATCCCGAAAGTTTATAATAACCTTCGGGATTGCTTATTCTAACATTTCCGCTTTCTCATGCGGACAAGTTTGATTTCATTCTATTCAACTGCTATAACTTTTGAATAGTCCTTCGCTTTAACAATATAGATACCTGATGGTAAACTAACTGTCTTACTTTCTCTCACCATACCAGAATACATCAATTTGCCATTTAATGTATAGACTTGCAAGTGCATAGGCGATCCTGTCATAAAGCTTAGATAATTTTTACCCCCAGACACTTTAAGTGCTTCATTAGAAAGAGTATCTATTTGATCCGAAACTGTGAAGATTCCTCCAATAGTCACAGAAGAAGTAACCTTAAAATTAGGGGAATCTACTTCTTCATCATTAATTGTCAAAGTTTCAAGTTTATATCCAGATGCGGGTATCGCTTTAATGACAAGATCTGTATTCTTAGCCACCTTTGTACCTGTCAGAACCTCAACGCCATCTGTTGTAAATACCTTTAACGTTCCATATTCTGGCTCCTGTAGTGTAATATACGCCATGTTACAACCTGTTCCATCGCCCTCATAATCAATCGTCCAACCCTTCAACTTAGCGATAGATGATTCTGCATGCTCAGCGTCATTATACTCTCCGGCTTTCTCACCATGAACGAAAAGCGTGTTACCACGTGGCATCTTTCCACTCTGAAGTTTAGGATAACGTGAAAGGCTATAATAAAGATCATTTAAAGTACATGCATCCCATCTATTACCACCTACATTCAAATAGGTCAATTGTTCATGTCCCGTAAGGTCCAGCCACTCTAATCTATTGCCATCAACAGTAAGTGTCACAAGTTGAAGATTATTCTTTAAGTCTAAGTTTGAGACTGAATTATTAGATAGCTGCAATGTCCTCAATGCAGGGTTCTTGCTAACATCAAGAGTCGTAATCTTGTTATTTGAAACATAAAGTTCTACGAGTTCTGGCATATCCCTCACGTCAACTGCCTCTATCTCATTACTACTTATATTCAAATAAACGAGTTTCTTGTTATGACTTAAATCTAAACTTTCTAACCAGTTATTTTTGACATCAAGATAAGCTAAATCGACAGCACCTCTAACATCTATTTTATCTAATTGATTACCATAAGCACGTAAATTAATAAGTTTACTATTCTTGCTAACATCCAAGGAACTGAGGTCTGAATAAGAACAATCAAGAGATTCAAGATCCAATAGCTTAGAGACATCTATAGACGTAATAGAATTCATATACATAGAAAGAGAACGCAAATGAATATTATGACTCAAATCAACAGCAGTTATCTTATTATCAACGCCTACACCTGGATAACTTGAGAAGTCAGCTCCTGTAACAGCACCATATATCGTTACTGTCGTTCCAGATGTTTGCCCCTCTACTGTTGTTGGAGTCGATTTAACCTTCACTTTTACAAGTTCGCCATCTCCCCAATCAATTGAAACCTCTCTATCCTCACCATTAACAGAAAGGAAATACTGTTGCTCTATACCTGTAGGAACTGTTAGTTTGATATAATCATCATCACCAGAAACACTAAAAATAGGTTTTACAACCGCCGCTTCAGATACGACAAATATACTGTCAGCTACTAATTTTCCATTCACCTCTACCCCAACAAACTTTGAGCCAGCAGGTGCTTTAACATCTATCTTAATTGGAAAACCAGGCAGAACTTTCCCAGTAACAGGTTCGTAAGTTGCAAAATACCCATCATCAGGGATTTGACTTAGTGTATAACTACCTCCATTTTCGGATGTTTGCATAGTTATAGAAACAGAATCCATAGAAGCAGTAGCATCACCATGAACATCGAGTTTATAGGAATTGTCGGCATCATCATCTAAAATCCCAGTATTGGCGTGTTCGTAGTTAGTCCCTGATAGGAAAACATTTGTACGATATGAATTACCGGTATGTGACGGCATTGCTTTGAATGTGAAGTTAAGCGACTGAGGAGTAGTATTCTTACAGTCACGCATATCGAGGTGATTAAGTCGATTAGTACCGATAGCACCATGCATATCAAGGAATTGTATTCCAGTATTCCGTACGCTCACACTACGTAAAAAGCGTTGATGGGATAAATCAATACGTTGTATCTTCGTATTATCAATATTAATTGTATAAAGATTTGCAAGATTAGACACATCTAAACGAGACAACTTCGTATCACTAAGTTCAAGCGTTGTTACATTCTTGTTACCACTTAAGTCAAGCTTTGCAATGTCGGTATTAGACGCATCAAGCATGATAAGCTCTGGGTTATTAATAAGGTTTAACTCAGTTATCTTCGTTCCCTTTATAAGGAGCTTTTCAAGTTTAGTTTGTTGCGTAACGTCAATAGATGTTACTCCGATATTCCCTGTAATATCGACATCACGTAACTCTGGATAATTATTACCCAGTTCCAATTCTAACAAACTACCGTTCGCAAGATTAAGATAACGGAGGTTAGGAAGACTAACAGGATAAAAGTGTGTAATATCTCCATCTGACATGTCGATATTTCGTAGTTCTGTACTGCCATCTGGAAATAAAACAGTTGCCAAAATTGTATTATGATTAGCTGTAAAGTTAGTTAACTTCTTAAAATTACGCAGGTCTAAACGCGTAATTTTATTATAGCTAAGGTCAAGTGTAACAAGATTAGGAGCACCTAAGAAATCAACACCTTCGTAGGTTAATTCGTTCTTCTTTGCTTCAATTTGCTTTAAATTAGGCTGATTCTTAAAAGCAAGATATGTTGCTTTTGCCTCAGAAACTTCAACAGCAGAAAAATCACCATAAACAATAATTGTGTCTTTCAGTAACTTTCCTGTTACCTTCTTATTATTACTCCATCCTTCTAACGTAGCCTCTTGTTTATTACCATCTCCCCAGTCAACAAACACTTTGCTGGTTTCATCGGTTCGAGTAACACGGAACACAAAGTCTTGCCCTACGGCTGTAGATGTTGCAATCCTCATTTCACCATTTGTTTGTGCGAACGTCACTAAAGACACAAACAAAGAAAACATCAGTAAAAATTTCTTCATAAGCTGTAATGTCTAAGCACTTTATAAGAAAGGTTTATCAAACGACAGAATATAGAAATTAACCATAGTTCTGTCTACCAAAGCGTAAAGAACATCGTGATAGCGCTATTAAACCACAATATAAATCACACTTTTGATTGCAAATATAAGTAAAATAAATATAACATGCAATATATTGTGGTAGATTCAAGTACCAAGTGCGAATTTACTGAATCTTTTTGTTAAAAAAACAAATATTGGTGATTTAAAAATTTAATTTTTTTCTCTTGGTCTACTATTAATTTTTGTTCTGTATATATGCTAAATACTGTATTGACATGGTGTTTATATTGAATCCTTTTTGGTACATATTGTCTTATAAGCATATTGGCATTCTCCACTGCTCCTTTCTGCCATGGTGCATAGGGTTTTGCATAGTACACCTCACATTGTAGTTTCTGCTCAATTTCCTTGTACTGTGCAAACTCTGGTCCATTATCAGTTGTAATTGTCATTACATTCTTCTTGTATGGTTTCAATGCGTCAATAATAGCCTTGCTCACCTGTTCAGACTTATATCGTTGTGGTAGCTTTCTTATGATAAGATAATTTGTACTCCTTTCTATCATTGTAAGAGCAGCTGAACGTCTTGGTCCTACAATGAGATCCATTTCCCAATCTCCAAATCGTTACCATCAGCCTCTAATGGTCTTTCTGTTATGCTTTTCCTACCGTCTGGTAGTTTTCTTCCTTTTCTGCTAAGCCAGTGATTTATGTGTTTTAGCTGGAACCTACAATGTTGATAAAGCTTTCCTCCAGAAGCTTTATCTCTACGTATCATCTCATAGATGGTTTCATGACAGACGTCCGCTTTTCCTAAAGCCCTCAGTCTACCTGTTATCTGCTGTGGAGACCAATCCTTCTTCAGATACCTGATGACGGTTGCACGTACTTCGGGCGTCAGTTTGCGGGGCTTCTGAAAACGGCGTTTGCGGCGTTCCGCCATACGCTGAGCACGAAATGGACGGTATTCTCCAGTGTAAGGTGACCTGTTACGGTCAACTTCTCTGTAAACCGTACTGAAATGAACTCCAATAGTTGAGGCTATCTCTTTTTTAGAGAAACCTTTTTGTAATAAGGCAAATATTGTGTACCTTTGCCCTGAGGTTAATTGTTTATACATATCAAATACAAAGATAATTAATCTTGGGGAGACTTTAGGTCTCCTCTTTTGTTTTTTTAAAATCTCGATACTTGAATATGCTCTTAGGGGGCGCGGCCCCCTTGCCGCAGGGCAACCCTCGGTGTTTTTCATAGTTTTTGTAAACTATTTCTTACCGAGAGTATTCGCATTTACTAATTGAATGTGCGTGTAACATTGACTATTATCATTTATTACATACCACAGAATAAGAGTCAGGTGTAAGTCCACAACGAATACTTAGATTTTGACATTAACGAATAAAGGAACATGAACTATACTACATCACCTGAAACATCTGAAAAATCGAGATTTTTAGGTAACAAAGTCTATTGTCGCATGGTAGAAGATGAGGGAATTGTAAGGCATTACTGATTGTAAGTAGCTGATTAGCCTATTCTCTCTACTTCGTTACAAATAATCATCTTAGTCATCTTAACCAAAGGACAACTCTTTCCGACCCACTTTCTTGTCTACTTATCTACTTGCGAGCACCTCATTTTATCGCCTTTACATATTTACAAAAATTAATCGCCATTTTTATTGCTTAATATATTTATTTTATTTATATTTGCTCACATAATAAAAACTATATAAATAACCGTTAAGCAACACTTTATGTGTCGTAAAACATACTAACACTAACCTACAATCGAAATTACAATATCTACAATACTTAAAAACCATCTTTAGAGTATCAATCTGTTTACTCAAAGATATCAGAAGTTATTAATAAGAACCTATAACTAAACAAATAAAAGTCTCTCTCAATAAGAGTTACAAGAGCGATAAATTTATTGCGGTAATAGCTGCTACACATAGCTAATATTCAAAACAACAAAACCTAACACAAAGAGCTGATACAGAATGAAAGTGAAATAGAGACATATATAAAACCTAAACAATAAATTTTACATATTAATCTTTAACTATAAGCAAAATGAACAACAAGCAGAACAAAGCGCAAGCCTTATGGCGAATCTGTATGATGGCACTGATATGGATGTTCGCTACTGAGCTTTATGCGCAAAATGTCACAGTTAGTGGCATTGTGAAAGACCCAACGGGCGAGCCTGTAATCGGTGCTTCGGTAACGGTGAAAGGTACAAATATGGGTACTGTGACTAATATCGACGGGCAATACACCCTACAATGCCCCACAAAAGGCACGTTAGTATTCTCATACTTGGGAATGAAGCCTAAAAATGTAGATATTATTGGTCGACAACAGATAAACGTTGCCCTTGAAGAAGAAGCCACTGCGCTTAATGATGTGGTGGTTACGGCATTGGGAATTAAACGACAAACAAAAGCATTGGGTTATGCTGTCACCGAACTGAAAAGCGATGAACTGGAACGAGCCAACACGGTTTCTCCTGTTACAGCATTGCAAGGTAAGGTGGCTGGTGTAGAGATCAGCCAGTCAGACGGTGGAATGTTTGGTTCTACTAAAATTCAAATAAGAGGTGCATCTACTCTTAATGCCAACAACCAACCTATCTTTGTAGTAGACGGTGTGATATTAGATAATGCTACAAGCCAATCAGGGGACGCTGACTGGAATAGCAATATCAACGACTATGGTAACCAACTAAAGAACCTTAACCCCGACGACTTTGAGAGTGTGAGCGTACTAAAAGGCGCTGCAGCAACAGCATTATATGGTTCACGTGGTTTGAATGGTGCTGTAGTAATTACCACTAAAAGTGGGAAAGCAGGCAAAGGTGTTACTGTAAAGGTTTCGCAAACTATAGGATTAGAAACAGTCTATCGTTCTCCAGATCTACAAAACACCTATATGATTGGAGCTTTCCCTGGTGGTGTAGATTACGGAGACGAATACACTGCCACGGGCAACCTTTGGAGCGATAACATGACATCGTTCGCTCGTAACTCTAAAGGTGAATACTCGCTCATCGAACAATATGGGAACTATGCTTGGGGACCTGATATCTCATGGGCTGAAGGTAAACAGTTTGAACAGTACGATGGGACAATGGGAACGGCGAAGATGTTCCCAAACAACTATAAAGATGCTTACGACACAGGCTTTAATTCAAATACGAATGTATCATTGCAAGGTGGTAATGATCGTACACAATTCTATGCTTCAGCATCTTATAAATATAATAAGGGTACTACACCACGCAACACCTTTAACCGTCTGTCGTTCTTAGGAAAAGCTTCACAAAAGATTGGAAATATCGTGACGGTAGATTTCAGCGTAAACTTTACGCAATCACAACCTCGTAATGCACCTTTAAACATCGGAGAATACTTTGCAAATAGTACGTTCCCACGTGAATACGATGTTAATCGTTATCGTAACCTTTACAAAGGGGAACATGGTGGACTTGCCAGCGAAAGATATGGCGATCTCTATCGTGCTGTACCTGGCAAGGAGCTGTGGTGGAGTATCTTTGAAAACGATTACAAACAAACAGAAACAATGTTCCGTCCTGTGCTTAACATCAATATTCAAGCACTGCCTTGGCTACAGCTTTCAACTGGTGGTTCGCTCAACTATTATGCCATCGATGGCGAACTAAAAGCCCCTGGTAGTGGTTATGCCAACGAAGGTGGTTCTTATGCTCTCTCTCACACGCACACTACACAAGAGAACTTGTACCTTGCAGCTAACCTAAACTATCAAATTAATAAGGACTGGGAAGTACATGGGTTCTTACGCGAGGAATATTTTAACCAATATGCACAGTATAATAGTGAGAGTACGAACGGTGGACTTATTGTGCCCAACCAATTCTTTATCAAGAATTCAAAACAACAAGCCAGCTTTAATGCGTATAAATTCAACACCAAGCGTATCATCTCTACCATCTTTATGATTGGAACAAGCTGGAAGAATCAACTATTCTTGGACATAACGGGACGTAACGACTGGTCCTCAGCCTTGGTTTACAGCTACGGAACAGGTAATTTCTCTTATTTCTATCCTTCTGTTTCGGGCTCATGGATCATCACAGAAACCTTCAAAGACAAACTTCCAAAATGGGTTAGCTTTGCAAAGGTACGCGGTTCTTGGGCGCAGGTGGGAAACGACACCTCTCCTTATTATATAAATTCGGGCTATTCTGTGGCAACATATCAACGTGGCGACAAGAAAATCTATGGAATGACTATCCCTGAGAATATGAAGAGTACCAACTTAAAACCTGAACGTAAGAATGCTTGGGAAGTGGGACTTGACTGGCGTTTCTTTGACAGTAGGATTGGGGTAGACCTCACCTATTATAAGGAGAACACTCGAAACCAAATTATGACTATCAATGTACCTTGGGAATCGGGCGTAAAAGAAAAGCTAATCAACGCTGGTAATATACAGAACTCAGGTATAGAAATAGCACTCAACACAACTCCTATAAAGAAGAAACAATGGCAATGGGACCTAAATTTCACCTACACTCGCAACCGCAATAAGATTGTAGAACTAAGTCCTGATGTAACCTCTTACATTAATCTGGATGGTGCAGCAAACTATGGTAACTACCGCATAGCATCTGTTGCCAAAGTAGGCTCCGACTATGGTATGCTAATGTCTGACTCTTGGATAAAGACCGACGAAAAGACTGGCAAACCAGTGGTGGGCTACACTAACAAATTCCGAACAGTGTATTATAAGCGCGGAGGAACTGTGAAAGAAGTTGGATCGATGTTGCCTAACTTCCTTGGATCACTAAACTCTACCCTAAGATGGAAAGACCTTAGTCTCTATGTGCTATTTGACGCACGCTTTGGAGGATACGTTGCTTCGTATAACTCACGCTACGCAACTGCATACGGTTTCTCTGGAGAGACCGAGAAATACCGTAAGGGGATGACCTGGACCAGCAAATACGCTAATGCGCAAGATAAGGTGTTTACTGATGGCTTTATCCCTGATGTCGTTTTCGATGCTGGTACTATTGTTACCACACCAGGAGGAACTAACCAAGACGTTAGTGGAATGACCTATCAGGAGGCTTATGAAAAAGGTTATGTAGAACCTGCACACCTACAAAGTGCTGCATACTTTAAGAATAGCTGGGGAACAGGTGTTATTAACGATGATTGGTTTAAGAAAATCAACTACATCGCTCTGCGAGAAATAACTCTCTCGTACAACGTTCCAACCAAAATTAGCAGCTATATCGGTGCAAAGAACTTATCCCTTAGTTTCACCGGACGTAACTTGGCATACCTACTGAACACTGCGCCAAATCACGAGAATCCTGAATCGGTACGTGGAACAGGAGCTGCGCAGTTCCGTATGCGATCATTTATGCCTTACACAGCAAGCTATCTCTTCACATTAAACGCTACATTCTAAATGCCTTTCATTATGAAACAGAATATTATAAAATTCAAGTCGCTCGCCTTTGGTATATGTGCCACATGCATGGTACTGGTAACAGGATGCAGCGAAAGCGAATACGCAAAAATAAATACTGACCCATCGACTATCGCCGAAGGAAATCCTGTGTTCTTGTTTACTCAGGAACAGGTGCAATACCAACCCTTCGATTACCTGCTGTGGTATTATGATGGGGCTTACACGTCAAAAATAGTTCAGGCATATTCACCATCAAGTAGTTTTAATGACTTGTATAACAAGTTGGCTGAACTGGGCGGTGTGGGTTCTCAGCTTATTTATGTTAAACGATACGAGAACGATATTAAAGCTACTATCGATAAGATGCCAGCTAACAAAGCTGCTCAATACTCACACCTTTCGGCTATGGCAAACGCTCTAACAGTTTACATGGGACTGTTCGATACCGACCTCTTTGGTTCAAGACCTTACTCTGAAGCTGCACAAGCCAAGTATGGGGGCACATTAACTCCTAACTACGAATCGCAAGAGAGTCTATTCGACCAATGGTTGACTGAACTAACACCGATCTGGATAAGCTGAAGTCAACGACAACGCAGATAAGTGTTGGAGACAATGACTTAGCCTACGGGGGAGATACTAAGAAATGGGTGAAATTTGTAAACGGCATAAAACTTAAAATTGCAGTAAGACTTCTTCACCAAAACAAAGCTAAAGCCTTAAAAATAGCAGAAGAAGTGGGTGCTGATGATGCAAACGTAATGCAATCTATTGCAGACGACTATGTATATAATAAAGGTACAGGTGGAGATGGTGGCAACAACACCTATGGAAGTGATAATAGTGTGAACTTAGGTGTTAGCAGCAAAAACGTTATCGACTTCATGAAACGTAACAAAGATCCACGTATGCTGGTGATGTTTACCAAAAACGATTTCAACTCTGAGGTAGTACAAGCATTCTTTGATGCACAAGCAAGAGGGGATAACAACTGTGCTATTCCTAAATATATTTTAGACCAGGTGAACTATACCACAGATGCTTCTGGCAAGAAACATTTCGACAGTTGGAAAGGTGATGGGGAACCATGGGTGCGCTATCAGGGATTACCTATCGGTATGGCTATATCTGAAAAGACAGAATACACTGGCGTCAACAATTATTTTGTTACAACCAGATGGAAAGTAACTGACGGAGAAAAAACAAAAACCTACTCACCGCTATCGTACTTTAACGAGGAATTAGTGCGTGGCCGCGTTGACTTCACTTTCCCAACAGCTCCAAAAGGTAAGGTGGTACAAGACACTGAAGATAACCCACTTTACGAGATGACCCTTTCCACAGCTGAAATGAACCTCTATCTGGCTGAGTTTAAGTTACTGGGTGCTAACTTGCCACATACTGCAGCCGAATATTTCAAACTTGGCGTTGAGGCTTCAGCTAAGGCTTATAACCGTTTAGCGATACTGAACAAAATACCTTATTATGATAAGGCACATTGTAACGACAAGTTAGACGAGCCTGTTACCTACGACGATGCAGCCATTGCTACGATGATGGCTAATTCTGACTACCAACTAACAGGTAATGTTCCAAGCGATTTAGAGGAAGGTTTACATCCAATTGTATCTACATTTCTTCTATCAACCACTTGAGCAGTTTGTAACAGTGCGCCGCTCTGGCGTTCCTAAAGTTGGTAGCTCGCTCATTCCTTGGATTACAATGAAGCCCAACACTGAGTTGCCTCGCCGATTCTATATCGCTCAACCCGATCCAGCCGATAAAATGCGTACTATTATTGAAACTGCGATGACGCAGCAAGGATTCACCTTTACAGATGGACAAAGACCTGAACTGCTTAACTCTGAAAGGGTGTGGTACGACAAGGGGGCTCCAAACTTTGGTGAAGGTCCTAACTACTAATAGGGAGACTTGCAGAATAAAGAGGCATCAATAAACGCTATGAAGAAGCAAGTGGGTAAAAACAGCCAATAAACTTGTGCTCACATGCCTCAAGATTGTTTTCGTTAGATTATTGAAAGAGGGTGTGTCAATTATGAACACACCCTCCTTCGTGAAATAAATGGATTACAAGAGATTTTTAGGTCTCTTTTTGTCACTTATACCAAAAATCTCATCTTTAATCGTCGAATGCTCCTTAACCAACTATTCAAGCCAACAGATGAAAACTATCAGCTGTTAAAGGAATTCAACGAAACACTTAAAGAAGTAGTAATTAAAAACTATCAACAAAGTAGAGAGTTGTATTACAATACAAAGAAAATGTTGGCAGATAGTGGAAGTAGCTTGCAGTTTGAGGGGTAGAATGTAAAATCTTCTTAGGAAAAAACAAACAATACTCGAACAGTAATCCTTTTCAAGGAGAAGATTCAGAAATATTTTGGGAGATTCTCAATGATGAAAGTTATAACGACATCTATTGCAAATATGGCTGCTGTATAAGTTTCGACGGATATCATGGGGAAGAAGACGACAAAACTGAAATGGAACTCATGGGATTGCAAGATGCTGATGATTGTTGGAATGAAGGGTTAGACCGAGAATGGAGTTACGACTTACACCTTCAGCAGCACTTTCATAACCTATACGACCATACAAGCTTCAGCATCTTCGATTTCATTTATGTTAGGGACTTCTATACAAAGTTTGAACTAAAATTTAATCAGAATACTTAAACAAGAATAAATGGAAACAAAAGAGTTATGCATAATCTCCGACTCAGACATCCCATCAGGTTCTGGTGGTATCAACGGAGAAGGCTATACATACGGACAATTACGTCATCAACCCATTATCACAGAGATATTACAACGTATCACCCACCCTATTGCACGTCAAATGGCAGAGGAATGTAACGAACGTAACAGCAGAGATGGGTTTACGATGTATAAAGTAGATGGGGAATACTGCTTTGAAGGGCTACGTGTAGGACCAAAGGTGAAAATCCCTTCTAAAGACGAATTATTAGCTCTGTTAGGTGATCAACCCATCAACGCAGCCTCTATCCGTAACATCACATATACGCTCATACGCGAAGAATTAGCACGTTTATACGGAACATCTGTACAAGAAGCTGCAGACATCATAGGAAACCAACTTGACTGCGCTCCACACGAAGACATCTCTGGCTATATCTTTATGGTACCTAACTGGGCGCATAAATGGTTCCGCCACAATGGGTATGTGTCAAGGATGTTAAAATAAAAACACATCAACTACCATAAAATAAAAACTCCCGATACATTAAGTACCGGGAGTTCTTTATTATAGAGATAAAATCTATCGGATTATTCAGCCTTTGCTTCTTCAGCAACGTTCTCAGCAGCCTCTGCAGGTGCATCAGCCTTCTTTGTAGAACGACGGCTACGACGAGTCTTCTTAGCTTCAGCCTTTGGAGACTTAGCCATATTCTCATTGTAGTCAACCAACTCGATGAATGCTATCTGAGCAGCGTCACCCTGACGAGTACCGAGCTTGATAACACGTGTATAACCGCCTGGACGATCAGCAACCTTTACAGAAATCTCCTTGAAGAGCTCAGTAACAGCCTCTTTGTTCTGAAGATAACGGAATACAACACGACGTGAGTTAGTTGTATCATTCTTAGAACGTGTAATCAGCGGCTCAACATACTTCTTAAGAGCCTTTGCCTTAGCAAGAGTCGTAGTGATTCTTTTGTGCTGATTCAGAATCAAAGCAACTGCCAAGTTTGAAAGCAACGCAGCGCGGTGGTCAGCAGTACGACCCAAATGGTTGAATTTCTTATTATGTCTCATTTTGTTTTTAACTTGTTGTGGATAAACCCGTCAACTTGTCGTTTAGACAACTCGTCAACTATTCTTTATCCAATTTATACTTTGTAATGTCGGTTCCAAACGACAGATTCAGACTCTCGAGCAAATCATCAAGCTCAGAAAGCGATTTCTTACCAAAGTTACGGAACTTAAGAAGATCCGTCTTGTTGTACTGTACGAGGTCGCCTAATGTCTCTACATCAGCTGCCTTCAAGCAGTTGAGTGCACGAACACTCAAGTTGAGACTTGCGTCGGTCAACTTGGTCTTCAAGAGCTGGCGCATGTGCAGAACCTCCTCATCAAACTCCTGGTTGCCCTCCTGATCTGGATTCTCGAGAGTAATCTTCTCATCAGAGAACAACATGAAGTGATAAATAAGAATCTTTGCAGCCTCTTTCAGTGCATCCTTTGGGTGGATGGAACCATCAGTCGTAACTTCAACAACCAATTTGTCATAGTCGGTCTTCTGTTCAACGCGATATGGCTCAACGGCATATTTTACGTTACGAATTGGGGTGTAGATGGAATCGATTGGGAGTACGTTTACATCAGTGCAGTATTCACGATTTTCCTCAGCAGGAACGTAACCACGTCCCTTGTTGATAGTCAAATCAATCTGCATAGAAGCCTTGGAGTCTAAATGACAAATCACCAAATCAGGGTTTAACACTTCAAATCCAGTCAGATACTTACCGATATCACCTGCTTTGAATTCGGTGGAATTCTCTACGGTGATACTAACTTTCTCATTCTCGAATTCTTCTACTACTTGCTTGAATCGAACTTGTTTGAGATTCAAGATGATGTTGGTAACATCTTCCTTTACACCTGGAACTGAAGAGAATTCGTGCTCAACACCAGCTATACGGATGGTGTTGATAGCGAAACCTTCCAGCGATGAAAGGAGGATGCGGCGAAGAGCGTTACCAATGGTAACACCAAAGCCAGGCTCAAGAGGACGAAATTCGAACTTGCCGAAATGGTCATTGGCCTCCAGCATCACTACTTTATCAGGTTTTTGAAATGCTAATATCGCCATTAATTTAATGAATTTTATTGTTTAGAGTACAACTCAACGATTAACTGCTCCTTAATGTTCTCAGGGATGTCAGCACGGTCTGGACGATGGAGGAACTTACCGCACTTAGCGTTATCATCCCACTCGAGCCAAGGATACTTGCTGTGATTGAAGCCTGCCAAAGCAGCCTCGATAACCTCAAGTGACTTAGCCTTCTCGCGAACGCCTACGACGTCACCTGCCTTTACCTGATATGAAGCAATATTTACGACATTACCGTTAACAACAATGTGCTTGTGGCTAACGAGCTGACGAGCAGCTGCACGAGTAGGAGCGATACCAAGACGGAACACTACATTATCCAGACGGCTCTCAAGGCTCTGAAGAAGAACCTCACCAGTAATACCCTCTGCCTTTGCAGCCTTATCGAACAGATTACGGAACTGACGCTCCAAAACGCCATAAGTGTATTTAGCCTTCTGCTTCTCTGCAAGCTGAGCACCATACTCAGACACCTTACGACGACGGTTGTTACCGTGCTGTCCAGGAGGGAAGTTTCTCTTAGCTAATACCTTATCTGCGCCGAAAATTGGCTCACCGAAACGGCGTGCAATTCGTGATTTTGGACCTATGTATCTTGCCATAATTAATATGAATTCTTTTAATTGTTATAAGATGTGATTATACACGACGACGCTTTGGAGGACGGCAGCCGTTGTGTGGCAATGGAGTAACGTCAACGATTTCAGTTACCTGAATACCTGCTGCATTCACCGCACGGATTGCGCTCTCACGACCGTTACCTGGACCCTTAACGAATGCCTTAACCTTACGAAGACCGAGATCGAAAGCTACCTTAGAGCAATCCTCTGCTGCCATCTGAGCAGCGTAAGGAGTATTCTTCTTTGATCCACGGAATCCCATCTTACCAGCCGAAGACCAAGAGATAACCTGACCCTCGTTGTTAGCCAAAGATACAATGATGTTATTGAATGAGCTGTGTACGTGGAGCTGTCCCAACGCATCAACTCTTACATTTCTTTTTTTAGATGTTGCTGATTTCTTTGCCATAATTAATTTCCTCCTTAGAATTACTTAGTAGCCTTCTTCTTATTAGCAACAGTCTTCTTCTTTCCCTTACGGGTACGAGCATTGTTCTTAGTACTCTGACCGCGAACAGGAAGACCATTACGATGTCTAACACCACGATAGCAACCTATATCCATGAGGCGCTTGATGTTCATTTGGATCTCAGAACGGAGATCACCTTCAACTTTGAATTCAGCACCGATAATTTCACGGATCTTGGCTGCCTGGTCATCAGACCACTCGCTGACCTTCAGGTCACGGCTAATACCAGCCTTATCCAATATCTTTGCTGAACTACTTCGACCAATACCATAGATATAGGTCAATGCGATTTCGCCACGCTTATTCTGGGGCAAATCTACTCCAACAATTCTTATTGCCATTGTTTGATAATTAAATAAATAAATGTCATTTACCGCTAAAAAGCACGCAAAGGTAAGCATTAATTACGAGAAAACTTACTCTTTACGCTTTTTTAACTTAACCCTGACGTGTTTTGAACTTAGGGTTTTTCTTGTTAATAACGAACAGACGACCCTTACGACGAACGATCTTGCAGTCAGCTGTACGCTTCTTTAATGATGCTCTTGTCTTCATATCTCTATGTTGTTTATTTGTATCTGAAAACGATTCGACCTTTAGTTAAATCGTATGGACTCATCTCAACCTTCACCTTGTCACCAGGAAGAATCTTGATGTAGTGCATTCTCATTTTACCGGAAATATGAGCGGTGATGTCAACACCATTCTCTAATTCCACTCGGAACATTGCATTTGAAAGTGCTTCAAGAATTGTTCCATCCTGCTCTATTGCAGTTTGCTTTGCCATATACTAATTAAAAATTTTGTCCTTCTAAATGTTCAACTTCCTCAAAAGAAGATAAAATATCAGCCTTACCAGCCCTAATCGCAATAGTATGCTCAAAATGGGCTGCCGGATGACGATCACGTGTAACGATACTCCAACGATCAGGTAATAAACCAATTTCTCGTTTACCCATAGTTACCATCGGTTCTATCGCAATACACATTCCTGCCCTAAGCAATACTCCACTTCCACGCTTACCATAATTGGGAACGGATGGCTCCTCATGCATCTCACGTCCAATACCATGTCCTGTTAATTCACGAACTATACCATAACCTTGTGCTTGGCAATAATCCTGAATCACTTGACCAATATCACCTACATGATGACCTGCTTGTGCTACCTCAATACCCTTATAAAGGGATTCCTTCGTTGTACGAAGCAACTTCTTGACATCTTCACTTACTTCCCCAACACAAAAAGTATAACAACTATCTCCGTTGAAGCCATTAAGTAAAGTCCCACAATCAACAGAGATAATATCTCCATCTTTCAAAACAACATCCTCACTTGGCACCCCATGCACCACAACATCATTTACAGACGCACAGATACTGCCAGGGAAAGGAGGTCCATAAGAACTTGGATAACCTTTGAATGTGGGTATAGCACCATTGTCACGAATAAACTCTTCAGCTATTTTATCTAACTGGAGAGTTGTGACGCCAGGCTTGACATGACGACCAACTTCTGCCAGCGTTTACCGACCAGCAGGTTGGCCTCACGCATGAGTTCAATTTCATCTTCAGTCTTTAGAAATATACTCATTTCTTAAGATAAAGATTTAATAGGCTGCAACACCACTATTGCCACGTGTATGTCCAGAATTGAGAAGTCCGTCATAGTGACGCATCATCAAATGTGACTCAATCTGCTGGAGTGTGTCAATAACAACACCAACAAGAATCAACAATGAAGTACCACCAAAGAACTGACCAAATGCATCAGCAACATTTAAATATCCTGCTAATGCTGGCATAATAGCAATAAAAGCGATAAACAAAGCTCCTGGTCCCGTAAGACGAGACATAACAGTATCAATGTAATCTGCAGTATCCTTTCCAGGTTTAACGCCAGGGATAAAACCGTTATTACGTTTCATATCCTCAGCCATCTGAGTTGGATTAAGTGTAATCGCAGTATAGAAATAAGTAAACACTACGATAAGAAGCACATAAATACAGTTATATGCCAAACTTTTCGTATTCATCAAAGACTGAAGTACTGAACTTGTACTATCAGATGAATACTGAACGATTGCCAACGGAATAAACATCAATGCTTGCGCAAAGATAATAGGCATTACGTTAGCAGCAAAAAGTTTCAATGGAATATACTGACGTGCACCACCATATTGTTTATTTCCAACAACACGCTTAGCATACTGCACAGGAATCTTGCGAGTTCCCTGTGTAAGAAGTATAGCCGCACATACAACAGCATAAAGGATGATAATCTCAATGATAAGCATCACAATACCACCACCAATAGCTTCTGAAACACGATTACCGAATTCCAAAATAAGCGCTTGTGGCAGACGTGCAATGATACCAATCATAATGATAATAGAGATACCGTTTCCGACACCCTTATCCGTAATACGCTCACCGAGCCAAAGAATGAACATTGAACCAGCTGCAAGAATAATTGTAGCTGGAATCATAAATGTAGTCCAATCAATACCTGATGCTAACGCACCAGCGGCCTGCATTTTTAAGTTCATCAGGTAAGACGGTGCCTGAAACAGTAGGATCACTACTGTCAGGACACGCGTATACCAATTTATCTTCTTATGGCCACTCTCGCCTTCACGCTGCATCTTCTGAAAATAAGGTACAGCAACGGCAGGAGCTGCATAACGATAGAAGCTGAGATGTATGGCATAATTCCTAATGCGAAGATTGACGCATGAGAAAATGCACCACCAGAGAACATGTCCAAAAGTGACATAAGACCGCCCTTGGTCTGTGCCTGCAATTTTTTTCCAACAGGGTAGGGATTGATGCCAGGAAGCACCACAAACGACCCAAACCGGTAAATAGCTGTGAACAGAATAGTAATGAGAAGTCGCTGACGCAAATCCTCAATTTTTCCAACAGTTCTTCAGTGTCTCAATAAACTTTTTCATTAACTTAGATTATAGTTGTGTTACCACCTACTGCCTTGATAGCCTCTTCAGCAGTCTTAGAGAAGGCATTTGCTGAAACCTCCAACTAGCCTTCAATTCACCATTACCGAGAACCTTAACAAGTTCCTTACCATTGGTAAGTCCAGCAGCCTTAAGCTCCTCAACACCAATCTTAGTAAGATTGTTCTTCTCAGCAAGTGCCTGAAGAGTAGAAAGATTTACAGCGAAATATTCCTTGTGGTTGATGTTCTTGAAACCAGCCTTCGGTACACGACGCTGGAGAGGCATCTGACCACCCTCAAAGCCAATCTTCTTCTTATAACCAGAACGTGACTTTGCACCCTTATGACCACGAGTAGAAGTACCACCGAGTCCAGAACCTGGACCACGACCAATACGACGACGTGAATGTGTAGAGCCAACAGCTGGTTTCAAATTATTTAATTTCATAATTACTGTTTTCTTTAAAAGATTAATTAATCAATTACTGATACCAGGTGATGCACCTTACGGATCATACCTCGGCAGCTTGGAGTATCCTCTACCTCAACAACCTGAGAAATCTTACGAAGTCCCAATGCCTGCAAAGTTTCCTTCTGGTCCTTAGGAGCACCAATACGGCTCTTAATCTGCTTAATCTTAATTGTTGCCATAATTTAATACCTCCTAAAATTAACCGTTAAATACTTTATCCATGCTAATACCACGCTCACCAGCGATTGTATATGCGTCACGCATATCAGCGAGTGCAGCGATAGTAGCCTTTACAAGGTTATGAGGGTTAGAAGAGCCCTTTGACTTTGCAATCACGTCAGTAACACCTGCGCTCTCAAGAACAGCACGCATAGCACCACCGGCCTTCAAACCAGTACCGGCAGCAGCTGGCTTAAGGAGAACATGGGCACCGCTAAAGCGAGCCTCTGCCTCATGAGGAACAGTACCCTTCAAAACAGGAACCTTAACAAGGTTCTTCTTTGCTGAATCTGTACCCTTCTGGATAGCAGCAGTAACCTCACCAGCCTTACCAAGACCCCAGCCAATAACGCCCTTACCGTCACCTACAACGACGATAGCTGCGAATGTGAAAGTACGACCACCCTTTGTAACCTTAGTTACACGGTTGATAGCAACCAAGCGATCTTTCAGTTCTACATCACTATTTACTTTTACTCTATTCATTGCCATAATCGTTTAGAATTTAAGTCCTCCCTCACGTGCAGCATCAGCCAAAGCCTGTACACGTCCGTGATAGAGATAACCGTTACGGTCAAAAACAACCTGCTCTACGCCAGCAGCCTTAGCATGCTCAGCAACAAGTGCACCTACCTTCTTAGCCTGATCAATCTTAGCCATCTTCTCAAGGCCAAGTGAAGAAGCAGAAGCGAGGGTTGTTCCTGTCAGATCGTTAATAACCTGTGCATAAATCTGCTTATTACTGCGAAAAACGCTCAAACGTGGGCGCTCAGCAGTACCGTTCACACTCTTACGAATGCGGAACTTTATCTTAATTCTTCTTTGTTCTTTCTTTGTTGTCATAATCGTAATGATGTATTAAAGTTACTTAGCTGCAGCTGTCTTACCAGACTTTCTGCGAATAACCTCACCCTGGAACAGGACACCCTTACCCTTGTAAGGCTCAGGCTTACGGAAAGAACGAATCTTTGCACAGATGAGACCAAGCAGCTGCTTGTCAGCTGATTCAAGAGTGATGATTGGATTCTGGTTACGCTCGCTCTTTGTCTCAACCTTAACTTCTGAAGGAAGCTGAATAAAGATTGGGTGAGTATAACCAAAGAGAGAACTCTACCAAGTTACCCTGGTTAGAAACACGATAACCTACACCAACAAGTTCCAATGTCTTTTTGTAACCCTCACTTACACCAACAACCATATTGTTAACAAGTGAACGATAAAGACCGTGGAAAGCCTGCTTCTGCTTGTAGTTTACTGGGCTATTCTCATCAATTTCGAATGTTACCTGACCGTCCTCGATGATAGTCTTAATAGAAGAATCTACCTTCTGAGAAAGTTCACCCTTAGGACCCTTTACTGTAACAACACCATTGTTAAGAGCAACTGTAACGCCAGCTGGAACACTAATTGGTAATTTTCCTATTCTTGACATATTCAATCCTCCAATTAATAAACATAGCAAAGAACCTCACCACCAATCTTCTCTGCAGCAGCTTCCTTGTCTGTCATTACACCTTTAGACGTGGAAAGGATAGCAATTCCAAGTCCGTTAATTACTCTCGGCATGTCTTTGTAACCAGTATACTGGCGAAGACCTGGGGTAGAAACACGCTTCAACTTCTTGATAGCGCTCTGCTTTGTTACAGGATCGTACTTAAGTGCGACCTTGATTGAACCTTGGGGACCATCCTCAATGAACTTATAGTTCAAGATGTAACCCTTCTCGAAGAGAATCTTAGTAATAGACTTCTTCAAGTTAGACGCAGGAACCTCAACAACACGGTGATGAGCCATGATTGCGTTTCTGAGTCTTGTCAGATAATCTGCTATTGGATCTGTCATAAAAATATAAAGTTTAATTAATCAGGGACTACCCCGACAATATTAAAAAAATCGCTTGAAAGCGGATAATGAACTGCAAAGATACAAAAATAAATTTCACAATTCACTATCCGCGTCGATATATTTGCTTACCAGCTTGCCTTCTTAACTCCTGGAATAAGTCCCTGAGATGCCATCTCACGGAACTGAATACGAGAGAGACCGAACTGACGAATGTAACCCTTTGGACGTCCTGTTATCTTGCAACGATTGTGCAAACGGATTGGATTAGCATTCTTAGGAATAGACTGCAACTTGCGAGCAGCCTCATAAGCCTCTTCAGGATCATTTGAAGTAGCGATAATCTTCTTCAGAGCAGCGCGTTTCTCAGCATAGCGAGCAACAAGCTTTGCACGCTTTACCTCGCGAGCTTTCATTGATTCTTTTGCCATATCAATTAATCGTTTTTTTAGCATTCTTGAATGGAAGTCCGAAGCCCTTCAGCAAAAGCATAACCCTCTTCATCAGTCTTAGCTGATGTAACAAAGGTAATGTTCATACCCTGGATGCGGTCAACCTGATCGATATTAATCTCTGGGAAAATAATCTGCTCGGTGATACCGAGGTATAATTTCCACGACCATCGAACTTGCTCTCGATACCCTTGAAGTCACGGATACGTGGCAAAGATACGCGAACGAGTTTCTCGAGGAACTCATACATACGCTCACGACGCAGAGTTACCATAACGCCAATAGGCATCTTCTTACGCAACTGAAGTTTGCAATATCCTTTTTAGAATATGTTGCAACAGCCTTCTGACCTGTGATAGAAGAAATCTCGTTCACTGCAACCTCGATAAGCTTTCTTATCTTGAGTTGCGTCACCAAGACCCTGATTGATAACAATCTTCTTCAAAACAGGCACCTGCATAGCTGAAGAATAGTTAAACTGCTTCTGCAAAGCAGGAGCAATCTGCTCCTTATACTGTTTCTTTAACTGAGCTGTATTCATTACTTAATTTCCTCCCCTGACTTTTTTTAGCGATACGCTTAACAGTCTTGCCTTCACGCTCAATCTTGATACGTGTAGCCTTACCGCTCTTCGGATCGATGAGACTTAAATTTGAGATATGAATTGCAGCCTCCTGCTTAACGATACCACCCTGAGGGTTAGCAGCAGAAGGTTTTGTGCTCTTAGAGACCATATTCACGCCCTCAACGATAGCACGCTCCTTGTCTGCGATGACCTTAAGCACCTTTCCAGTCTTGCCCTTGTCCGCACCGGCAAGAACAATGACCTGATCGTCTTTCTTTATATGGAATTTTTGCCATTTTATTATTCTATTTAATAATTAAAGAACCTCAGGTGCCAAAGAAACGACCTTCATGTTCACTGCACGCAACTCACGAGCAACAGGGCCGAAGATACGGCTACCACGAATTTCGCCAGCATTGTTCAGCAATACACATGCATTATCATCGAAGCGGATGTATGAACCATCAGCACGACGAATTTCCTTCTTTGTGCGAACGATCAAAGCCTTTGATACTGCACCCTTTTTTTCAATTCACTTGATGGGATGACGTTCTGTACAGCAACTACGATAACGTCACCAACACTTGCGTAACGACGGCGAGTACCACCGAGTACACGAATGCACTTAGCTTCACGAGCACCGCTGTTATCACATACTGTAAGTTTTGATTCTGTCTGTATCATAATTACTTAGCTTTTTTTCTACAATTTGAACTAATCTCCATCTCTTTGTCTTAGAAAGAGGACGAGTCTCCATAATGAGTACTGTATCACCTACATTAGCCTCATTCTTCTCGTCATGAGCATGGTACTTCTTTGTCTTCTGGACAAACTTACCATAAATAGGGTGCTTCTCCTTGAACTTAGCTGCAATAACGATGGTTTTATCCATTTTGTTGCTGATAACGACACCCTGTCTTACTTTTCTTAAATTTCTTGTTTCCATCTGGACCATTGTTATTTATTAAGTTCTCTCTGAGAAAGTTCTGTTTTCATACGTGCTATATCACGACGAGCGGCCTTAATCTGAGATGGATTCTCAAGCGGAGTAATCTGATGATTCAGCTTCATCTTTGCGAGAGCTGTCTCAGCGTTCTCAATTTTCTCAACCAAATCCTTGGTCTCGAGTTCTTTTACTTCTTTAATCTTCATCTTTCTTAAGCGTTTTTATCGAAATCACGTCTAACAATAAACTTTGTCTTAACAGGCAGCTTCTGTGCAGCGAGGCGGAGAGCCTCCTTTGCAATATCAAAGCTTACGCCCTCTACTTCAAAGAGAACACGACCTGGAGTAACTGGTGCAACCCATCCTGCTGGATCACCCTTACCCTTACCCATACGAACATCGGCAGGCTTACGAGTGATTGGCTTATCAGGGAAGATGCGAATCCAGACCTGGCCCTGACGGTTCATATAGCGGTTTACTGCTATACGAGCGGCCTCAATCTGACGGCTGTCGATCCACTTAGCCTCAAGTGTCTTGATGCCGAATGAGCCGAAAGCCAGCTGTGTACCTCTGTGGGCGTTGCCTTTATTGCCACGTCCGTCTTGAGGTCTTCTATATTTTACTCTTTTTGGCTGTAACATGATAGCTTCTTCTTTTAACGGTTATTGTTTCTTCTACGATTACCTCTTCCAGAACGGCCACCATTGTTAGAACGGCCATTGCTCTTCTCCTGAGTAAAGTTAGGAGTAAGATCTACCTTGTTGTAAACTTCACCACGGCAAATCCATACCTTAATACCCAGCAGACCAACCTTTGTAAGGGCTTCTGTCTGACAATAATCGATGTCTGCACGGAATGTATGCAGAGGAGTACGACCCTCCTTAAACATTTCCTTACGAGCCATTTCGGCACCGTTCAGACGACCTGTAATTTGAACTTTGATACCCTCAGCACCAGCACGCATAGTGTTAGCGACTGCCATCTTGATAGCACGACGGTAAGCAATCTTACCCTCTACCTGGCGAGCGATATTGTTACCAACGATGTTTGCATCAAGTTCAGGTTTCTTAACCTCGAAGATATTAATCTGAATCTCCTTCTTGAAAAGATTCTTCAACTCTTCTTTAAGCTTATCAACATCCTGACCACCTTTACCGATAACGATACCCGGACGAGCGGTGCAAATAGTAATGGTGACGAGCTTCAATGTGCGCTCAATGACAATACGGGAAACGCTTGCTTTTTCCAAACGCTTGTTCAGGTAAGTACGAATCTTTGCGATCCTCTACGAGATTATCCCCGAAATTCTTGCCACCGAACCAATTTGACTCCCAACCGCGGATGATACCAAGACGGTTGCTAATTGGATTAACTTTCTGTCCCATTCTACTATTTATTTATCATCATTATTAGCGTCATTCTTTGAATCAACGAAAAGAGTGACGTGGTTAGAACGTTTGCGGATTCTGTAGCCACGGCCCTGTGGTGCAGGACGCATGCGCTTCATTGTAACGCCTTCATCAACGAAGATCTTAGAGATATAAAGTTCACCGTCTTCAGCCTTGCGGTCATTCTTTGTCTCCCAGTTGTTGATAGCTGAACGCAGAAGTTTCTCAACGTTCTGAGCAGCTGCCTTCTTGGAGAATCTCAGCACGCCAAGGGCACGATTGACCTCCATACCACGAACCATGTCTACTACATAGCGCATCTTACGTGGAGAAGAAGGACAGTCCTTGAGCTTTGCAAAATACTGGCTTCTCAAAGCTTCTTTACGAGCTTCAGCCTTTATATGTTTTCTTGCTCCCATTATATTTTTCTATTTTCTAAATGGATTATGACCTGCTTACCTCTTATTATTACCAGAGTGACCACCGAAACGGCGTGTAGGGCTGAACTCTCCGAGCTTGTGACCTACCATATTCTCAGTAATGTAAACAGGGATAAATTTATTTCCGTTATGAACTGCAACAGTGTGACCCACAAAATCAGGGGAAATCATTGATGCTCTGGCCCATGTCTTAACTACATTCTGCTTACCACTCTCATTCATAGCAAGAATCTTCTTCTCGAGTGATACGTTGATGTATGGACCTTTTTTTAATGAACGACTCATAATTTACTCTTAATTACTTTGATTACTTCTTGTTAGCTCTCTCAATAATGTACTTGTTTGAAAGCTTCTTAGGTGCACGAGTCTTAAGACCCTTAGCGTACAAGCCCTTACGTGAACGTGGGTGACCACCAGACTGGCGACCTTCACCACCACCCATTGGGTGATCAACAGGGTTCATAACAACACCACGGTTGTGAGGACGACGTCCCAACCAGCGAGAACGACCAGCCTTACCAGACTGCTCAAGAGCGTGGTCAGAGTTACCTACACTACCTACAGTTGCCTTACAAGCTGACAAAATCTGGCGTGTTTCACCAGAAGGGAGCTTGATAACACAATAACTGCCTTCACGAGAAGTAAGCTGAGCAAAGTTACCAGCCGAACGAACGAGCAAAGCACCCTGACCTGGACGTAACTCAATGTTATGAATTACAGTACCAACAGGAATGTTAGCCAAAGGAAGTGCGTTACCAACCTCAGGTGCTGCCTCAGCACCAGACATCAGTGTTGCACCAACCTGCAGTCCGTTAGGAGCAATAATGTAACGTTTTTCACCATCAGCATAGTATAACAGCGCAATGCGAGCTGATCTGTTAGGATCATACTCGATTGTCTTCACTACAGCTGGAACACCATCTTTCTCTCGCTTGAAGTCGATAAGACGATACTTCTTCTTGTGACCACCGCCCATGTAGCGAACAGTCATCTTACCGGTGTTGTTTCGACCACCGGTAGAACGTTTACCGTAAACGAGAGACTTCTCTGGCACGGATGCAGTAATATCCTCGAACGTGCCAATAACCTTGTGTCTTTGTCCCGGAGTAACCGGGTTTAATTTACGTACTGCCATTTTTTATTTAAATATTGCTGTAAAAAAATCGATTGAATCGCCATTCTTCAAAGTGACGATAGCCTTCTTGAATGCGTTCTTCTGTCCCTTAACGAGACCCGCCTTAGTATAACGTGCCTGACGCTTACCTGCGTAACGAATCGTATTCACATCTACTACTGTAACGTTGTACAAAGCCTCAACTTCTTTCTTAATCTCAAGCTTGTTGGCCTCAGGCTTAACGATGAAACCATACTTTGGCTGAGCCAAAATAGTTCTCTTCTCACCCTTGTGCTTTACAACCTTATCCTCAGAAGACTTGTCAGTCAACTTGGTCATCTTCTCAGTGACCACTGGTTTAATGATAAATCCCATAATTCTTCTTGTCTCCTAATAATTACTTGGTTAAGATTTCGTCGATAACCTTCAGAGAGTTCTCTGTGATAACAACTACGTCAGCATTCAAAACTTTGTATGAATTTACCTGAGCAGCTGTCATAACCTCAGCTTTCTGTAGATTACGAGCCGACAAATATACGTTTTTCTCTACTTCTGGCAAAACAAGAAGAACTTTCTTGCTATCAACTTTAAGATTTTTTGCAATATTTACAAAATCTTTAGTCTTTGGAGCATCAAGATTGAAATCTTCAACAACAACGATAGCATTATCCTGTGCCTTATAAGCCAATGCTGACTTACGAGCAAGAACCTTTACCTTCTTATTCAGCTTAAAGCTGTAATCACGTGGCTTAGGACCGAATACACGACCACCACCTACGAGGACTGGAGAATTGATATCACCACGACGAGCACCGCCGCCGCCCTTCTGACGACCCAACTTACGAGTAGAACCAGCGTGCTCACTTCTTTCCTTTGACTTAGCTGTACCCTGACGCTGATCAGCGAGATACTGCTTAACTGCAAGATAGAGGACGTGATCGTTAGGGCTCAATTCCGAAGATATTCTCGTTAAGAGTTACCTTACGGCCGGTCTCCTGACCTTTGATATCTAATACGTTAATATCCATTACTTCTAATTATTACGGTTGAACCATTACATCCAGCAACACTACCCTTAACAAGGATAAGATTGTGCTCTGGAATAACCTTTAACACCTGAAGGTTCTGAGTAGTTACTCTGTCGCCTCCCATCTGGCCGCCCATGCGCATGCCCTTGAAGACCTTAGCTGGGTAAGAACAAGCACCAATAGAACCCGGCTTACGTGCGCGGTCATCCTGACCATGAGTAGACTGACCTACACCACCGAATCCGTGACGCTTAACAACACCCTGGAAACCTTTACCCTTAGATGTACCTACAACGTCTACGAACTTAGCATTGCTGAACAATTCAACAGTAACAGTGTCACCGAGGTTATACTCCTCGTCAAACTTGAACTCGGCCAAGTGCTTCTTTGGTGTTGTGCCGGCTTTCTTAAAGTGTCCCTGCTGTGGCTTAGAAGTTCTCTTCTCCTTAGCCTCGCCGAAACCTAACTGAACAGCCTTGTAACCATCCTTTTCAACGGTTTTAACCTGGGTTACAACACAAGGACCAGCTTCGATAACAGTGCACGGTACATTCTTACCGTCGGCACTGAAAACGGATGTCATTCCGATTTTCTTTCCTAATAATCCTGGCATTTCAATTAATGATTTTTAAAAATGAATGTAAATGCTTTTTTTGTATTAATTTGTTTCTTATTTGTCAACAGATGACTACACCTTGATTTCAACCTCTACACCTGAAGGTAACTCAAGCTTCATCAAAGCGTCAACAGTCTTTGCTGTAGAGCTGTAAATATCGATGAGACGCTTGAAATCTGAGAGTTGGAACTGCTCACGTGACTTCTTGTTAACGAATGTAGAGCGGTTTACAGTGTAAATACGCTTGTGTGTTGGCAATGGAATAGGACCACTAACGATAGCACCAGTAGCCTTAACAGCCTTCACAATCTTTTCTGCTGACTTGTCAACCAACTGGTGGTCGTAAGACTTCAGCTTAATACGAATCTTCTGACTCATGTTTAACTTTTTTTATTTATTATTGAATATACAGAAAGGTTGCTCTCTCATAAGAGTCATTCGCTATGAGAGAGCAGAACCTACATTATTTACTAACGAGGTCTGAATTACCCTTCAACTCATCAAGAATCTCCTTAGCGAGAGTGCTTGATACTGGTGAGTGGTGATCATACTCCATAGAAGAAGTAGCACGACCAGAAGTAATAGTACGAAGAGCTGTTACATAACCGAACATCTCTGACAATGGTACCATAGCCTTAACGATACGAGCACCGCTACGAGCCTCATCCATACCCTGTACAAGACCACGACGCTTGTTCAAGTCACCGATAACATCACCCATGTTCTCCTCTGGAGTAACAACCTCTACGCTTCATGATAGGCTCCATAAGAACAGGACCTGCCTTAGGACAGAGAACCTTGAATGCCTGGTGAGCTACGAGCTCAAATGACAACTGGTCAGAGTCAACTGGGTGGAAAGAACCATCAGTCAAAGTAACCTTAAGACCAGTCATTGGGAATCCACCGAGTACACCGTTGCCAAGACAATCCTTGAAGCCCTTCTCTACTGCAGGGATGAACTCCTTAGGCACGTTACCACCCTTAACAACGTTTACAAACTGCAAGTCGCCCTCCTCGTAATCCTCGTCCTTAGGCTCGATAGTTACGTCAATACAAGCGAACTTACCACGACCACCAGACTGCTTCTTATAAGTCTCACGGCTCTGAGCTGCCTTAGTAATAGCCTCCTTGTAGTTAACCTGTGGCTTACCCTGGTTACACTCTACCTTGAACTCACGCTTCAAACGGTCGATAATAATGTCGAGGTGAAGCTCACCCATACCAGAGATAATGGTCTGACCACTCTGCTCATCAGTACGAACGGTGAATGTTGGATCCTCCTCAGCAAGCTTAGAAAGACCGTTATCAAGCTTAGCAACGTCAGCCTGGCTCTTTGGCTCAACAGCGATAGAGATCACAGTGTCAGGGAAGGTAATAGACTCGAGGATAATTGGTGCATTCTCATCACAGAGAGTATCACCAGTACGAATATCCTTGAAACCTACACCAGCACCGATATCACCTGCATCGATTGACTCCATAGGAATTTCCTTATTAGAGTTCATCTGGAATAGACGGCTGATACGCTCCTTCTTGCCAGAACGTGTATTGAATACGTAAGAACCAGCAACGACCTTACCTGAGTAGACACGGAAGAATACCAAACGGCCCATGAATGGGTCAGTAGCAATCTTAAATGCCAAGCAGATGTAGGCTCGCTCTCACTTGGCTTACGATCCTCTTCCTCCTCTGTATCTGGATTAATACCAACGATAGCTGGCGTATCCAATGGAGAAGGCAAGAAAGCACATACATAATCGAGAAGAGGCTGTACACCCTTATTCTTATAAGAAGAACCAAGAAGCATTGGGCAGCACTCCATAGCGATACAACCCTTACGGATTGCAGCAATCAGCTTATCCTCTGGAATATCCTGTCCCTCAAGGTACATCTCCATCAACTCATCATCGTAGTTAGCTGCACCCTCGAGCAACTTCTCACGCCACTCAGCAGCCTCATCAGCAAGATCAGCAGGGATATCCTCAACATCATACTGAGCACCCATGGTCTCATCATGCCACAAGATAGCCTTCATCTTGATAAGGTCTACAACACCCTTGAAGTTCTCCTCTGCGCCGATAGGAATCTGAATAGCGATAGGATTAGCACCAAGGATATCCTTCATCTGCTGTACTGTCTCATAGAAGTCAGCACCAGAGCGGTCCATCTTGTTTACATAACCAATACGTGGAACATTGTACTTGTCAGCCTGGCGCCAAACAGTCTCAGACTGTGGCTGTACACCATCAGCTGCAGAATAAGTAGCAACTGCACCATCGAGAACACGGAGTGAACGCTCTACCTCAGCAGTAAAGTCAACGTGTCCCGGAGTATCAATCAAGTTAATCTTATAAGACTTGCCGAGATAGTTCCAGTTACATGTTGTAGCAGCAGATGTAATTGTGATACCACGCTCCTGCTCCTGTGCCATCCAGTCCATGGTTGCAGCACCATCATGAACCTCACCAATCTTGTGAGTCTTACCTGTATAAAAAAAGAATACGTTCAGATGTTGTCGTCTTACCGGCATCGATGTGTGCCATAATACCGATATTACGAGTCAAATGTAAATCGTGATTTGCCATTTCTTTTACCTTATTATAATAACTTGATTAGAATCTGAAGTGAGCAAACGCACGGTTAGCCTCAGCCATACGGTGCATATCTTCCTTACGCTTGTAAGCACCACCCTGGTTATTGAAAGCATCCATGATCTCAGAAGCAAGCTTATCAGCCATGCTCTTACCACCACGCTTACGTGCAAAGGCAATCATATTCTTCATTGAAACACTCTCCTTACGATCTGGGCGAATCTCTGTTGGTACCTGGAAAGTAGCACCACCAATACGGCGGCTCTTTACCTCTACCTGTGGAGTGATGTTGTCGAGAGCCTGCTTCCACACCTCAAGTGGAGACTTCTCTTCATCCTTCATCTTACCGCCTACGATATCGAGGGCTGCATAGAAAATTTCGTATGAGGTATTCTTCTTACCATCATACATCAAGTGATTTACGAACTTTGACACCTTCTGATCATTAAACTTTGGATCTGGAAAGGACTACACGCTTCTTTGGTTTTGCTTTTCTCATTTTTATTTTAAACTTTAAGTCTGCGGAGGCTGTCGTCTTTCGTTCTTCAACGCCCTCTCTTGGGCATTTACTCAACCTTTGTGATTACAAATCTCCAGCAAAACTGTTTGTTTTTAGTTGCTTCTTTTTAAAGAGCCTCGGGGCATCGACCATCACCGGCCGTTGCACCTCGGCTTTATGGTTTGAAGTTTCTTAGCTGCCTTTAGGCAACTTGAATATTACTTCTTAGCTGCCTTTGGACGCTTAGCACCGTACTTAGAACGACGCTGTGTACGGTTGGCAACACCAGCCGTATCAAGAGTACCACGAACGATGTGATAACGCACACCAGGAAGATCCTTAACACGACCACCACGAACGAGAACAATACTGTGCTCCTGCAAGTTGTGACCCTCTCCTGGGATATAAGAGTTCACTTCCTTCTGGTTGGTCAAACGAACACGGGCAACCTTACGCATTGCCGAATTAGGCTTCTTAGGAGTTGTTGTGTAAACACGAACACATACGCCACGACGCTGTGGACAGTTGTCCAAAGCCGGAGACTTGCTCTTGTCTACGATGTCCTTTCTGCCTTTTCTTACTAATTGTGAAATAGTAGGCATAATTTTACTTTTTATTGTTATATATTTATTTTGTTTATTTTCAAACCATTACAAACACAAGTGAGACACTCTAAAAACGATATAATCCACTCTGTTGTTTCGGGTTGCAAAGGTACGAATAATCCGTTAAATGACCTAATAATAAGAAAAAGAATAATCTGCCAAACGCCATTCGTTAACAATAAATAACTTTTTACTTATTATTTAACAGTTCAAAAACGCCCATCCGCATGATTTTGGGGCTAAAAATCGCTACTACCAAAGTCCATTTTCTATAATTTTTGAATGAAAAATACATTCGAAGGAGCTAAATTATGTAATACCGACTGTAAAATATATCTGATTTTTCAACAGCCATAGAACGATAACAATAACAGCAACTCGACATAGAACGTAAATCTTTCCATAAACAACAAATAGCTTATAAATCAGACACTTCACACTGCACAAAAAGAAGTTCTTATCTCATCGAGAATCTTCTTTATTGAATTAGACCAACACAACCTCTACTTAATACCAATGTTACCACTTTTTAGTATCCCACTGAAGAGTGTTTAGCAGGCTGCGCACATATGGTGCGGAGCATCAGCACCAATGGTGCTTACGAACAACACAACATGTGCTAAGCAGCTATACTTAGAAAGAAGACAACCTACTGAACTCTTGATAATTAGAAGAAACCCCTTATATCAGAAGATTCCCATCTTACTTCATACTGAATCAACATATTTATGAGTACAACGGTACGACTTGCCAATGAAAATCACAATTTTTAGGTATTATAGTATCATTATTTAAGAGGTATCTTTGCGCCACCAAATTCGGCTACACCTTATATAATGTAGTCATTACTTAATATTACTCCTTAGGAGGATAACAACAGAAACATTTCATGTTACAAAACATTAAGAGAGGCATTGCCATGCTATCGGTAGCCTCTGCTATCAATTTAAGTGCGCAAACAACTTACAAGGCACGAGTTATTAACCAAGATACAGGAGAGCCTATTATTGGTGCTGTGGTCAAAGGAAATAAAGGTGTAGAAGCAGTAACCAACGAAGACGGTTACTTCTCACTGAACACAAATGATGACCAGACACTGCACATCAGCTATATTGGTTTCAAGGAACAGGACATAAAGGCACAAGCACTAAAAGGACAACCTACGATTAGTCTTATTCCTGGTATCGACCTTCAGGAGGTACAGGTTACAGCCAGTATCTCCAGTGCACGTAGTCAGAAAGCACTTGGAAGTAAGGTTGACCATGTCGACATTGAAAATCTGAGTAAGAATGCACATACAAATTCTCTCAGTGACATGCTTGATGGTAAGATTGGTGGTGTACAGATGTACCAAAGCAATGGTAAAGTTGGTATGCCAATCCGTTTTAACATGCGTAGCGGTGCTACAATGAGTATGGAGCGTGACCCAATCATCTATGTTGATGGTGTGAAATACAATAGCTCACATATCTCTGACATCAACAGTTCACAAGATGCACTCAGTGCACTCAATGACTTGACCATTGATGACATTGCAACTATCGATGTCATAAAAGGTCCTTCTGCCGCAGCCAGCTATGGAGCAGAGGCTGCCAATGGTGTTATTGTTATCACAACCAAAAGAGGTAAAAATAACAATCCAGAAAACAGAAAGGCTGACATACAAGTGAAGATGTCGTTAGGCGCAGCTACATTGGCAAGAAAATATGATCAGTTTGTAAATAATGATCCTATCAATAATTTCTTCCAAACTGGCTGGCAGAAAACTATCTACACCTCTGTTTCAAAAGCATTCAAAGGGAATCAGAACCTCTTCTTCTCTTACAATATGAATGACATTGCAGGTATCGTACCTGGCAATAAGGACAAACGACATAGTGCGAAGATGGCTTATGACCTTCGCTCTGGTCGCTTCTCACTCGGTGCTACTGCTTCCTACATACATGGTAACATCAGTCTTCCACAGACTGCAATGGGTAGATATGATGCGATATGGAACTTAATGATTAACCAGACGCCATGGCCATATGTCGACGAGTACGTGGCGAGCACAGAGTTGGACCTATGGCAACGATCGTTTCATCGGTAACCTTCGTCTTAGCTATATGCTTCCAGCAGATATAAAGATTGAGACTATCATTGGCGCAGACGTAAACCATACAGAAGGAATCTATCGTCTACCTTTCGGTTATAAGTTAGGAAATAATGCTGAGGGTGCAAAAAATATAAGTAACCGTAGAAACTCTAACTTTAACTGGGACATAAAAGCTACTCGTAAGTTTCATCTTGCAGACAAATGGGACCTTACAGCAACCCTTCTCTCACAGATTGCACGCCAGTACGAAACACTGAATAGTATTTCTGCATCTCGCTTTAGAAGTGATATCAACAATATCTCAGCAGCAACGGAACGTACAGTAACAGAGTCAAGCTTCGAACAACGCACATGGGGTCTCTATGGTGAGGGTTTCCTCAACTATGATAACCGTTTCTTTGTCAATGCAGGACTCAGACGTGATGCATCTAATCTTATCGGTAGTAATGTGGCAAGTATCTATTATCCCTCTTTGAGTGCATCATACAACCTCAAGAATCAGAAGTTCCGCATTGCCTATGGTGAGAGTGGACGCCTTCCCTACCCTACAGATGCCCGCACATCTTATGTCATGGACGGCATCAGTGCTTATGGCCCAATTGTTAAACCTCAGTACAAAGGTAACCCTGATATCAAACCTGAGCGTATGCGAGAGATTGAATTAGGAACAGACTCGCACATTCAATTAGTAAATGCGAATACTCTCGGTAAGAAATAGTTTACAAAAACTATGAAAAACACCGAGGGTTGCCCTGCGGCAGGGGGCCGCGCCCCCTAAGAGCATATTCAAGTATCGAGATATAAAAAAAACAAAAGAGGAGACCCAAAGTCTCCCCAAGATTAATTATCTTTGTATTTGATATGTATAAACAATTAACCTCAGGGCAAAGGTACACAATATTTGCCTTATTACAAAAAGGTTTCTCTAAAAAAGAGATAGCCTCAACTATTGGAGTTCATTTCAGTACGGTTTACAGAGAAGTTGACCGTAACAGGTCACCTTACACTGGAGAATACCGTCCAATGTGTGCTCAGCGTATGGCGGAACACCGCAAACGCCGTTTTCAGAAGCCCCGAAAACTGACACCAGAAGTACGTGCAACTGTCATTAGGTATCTGAAGAAGGATTGGTCCCCACAGCAGATAACAGGTAGACTGAGGGCTTTAGGAAAAGCGGTCGTCTGTCATGAAACCATCTATGAGATGATACGCAGAGATAAAGCTTCTGGAGGAAAGCTTTATCAACATTGTAGGTTCCAGCTAAAACACATAAATCACTGGCTTAGCAGAAAAGGAAGAAAACTACCAGACGGTAGGAAAAGCATAACAGAAAGACCATTAGAGGCTGATGGTAAACGATTTGGAGATTGGGAAATGGATCTCATTGTAGGACCAAGACGTTCAGCTGCTCTTACAATGATAGAAAGGAGTACAAATTATCTTATCATAAGAAAGCTACCACAACGATATAAGTCTGAACAGGTGAGCAAGGCTATTATTGACGCATTGAAACCATACAAGAAGAATGTAATAACAATTACAACTGATAATGGACCAGAGTTTGCCCAGTACAATGAAATTGAGCAGAAACTACAATGTGAGGTGTACTATGCAAAACCCTATGCACCATGGCAGAAAGGAGCAGTGGAGAATGCCAATATGCTTATAAGACAATATGTACCAAAAGGATTCAATATAAACACCATGTCAATACAGTATTTGGCATATATACAGAACAAAAATTAATAGTAGACCAAGGGAAAAAAATTAAATTTTTAAATCACCAATATTTGTTTTTTTAACAAAAAGATTGAGTAAATTCGCACTTGGTACTTGAATCTACCTTGCAGATAATTATTTTTGAAAAAAATTATTACATAATCTCGAATAAAACATCTACAAATAACGGCAAAAATATATGTAAAAGATAAGTTTGTAACCAATAGTAAATCAGTTAGTTATGATCCTGTGTAAGAAAAGGTGCTTAATTGGACTTCAAAAGGGCGTTAGTAAGACCTCTAAAGGGCATCTTTTGTAAGTCAATTAGGCGTCTTTTAGCAACCAAAAGAGCATGTATTGGTTTTGAGTTGTATAAAAATAGTTTACAAGTATTGGTTGATATGGGAATAAGTAGCCTCGCAGAAGACGGAAAGATATCAATAATAAAACAAAATGTCATGAGGCTCTATTGGTTGATTTGACTTTAATGGAAGAACCTAAAGAAAGTTCTGTTAGTAGTGTTATTTTAAGGTGGAAATCTAATAGGTTTAGAGTAAAACTTTTGTAGTTAGATTTGGACAAATAACTTTAATGTATTATCTTTGCGTAAAAGAAGAAAGTATTTATTGCTCCTGAGCACGCATTGCGTCTCCTTGCAGCTTTGCAGGACAATGTAGTATGCTACGAGAAAGAGTTTGATAAGATGACCGCCACGAACCCAAAGATCAGGGACCACGCACCATCGCTCCATTTGGCAATGGTAAGGTTGAAGCATAAGCAATCCCTTTAAGATTAAAATACTTGAAAGTCGCCTCCATATTGGGGGCGACTTTCTGTTTCAGAGGGGCTTGTAAGCATGTTACAAGGTCACTACTTTGGTTAAGCTATTGCGCTTTCACGTATAAGTTTGTGTATTGGTAGTAAGCCTGCGCCTTGCGAACGAGTTCTTGATTCATATGCTTTGTAGGTTGCTCATCAAATGTACCATCATGTAATGGACGAACGATGTATTGTCGTACATTGCGGACTGGCGATAAAACTGTTAGTCGGTTACCTTCAAGATACCCAAGGTCTTGGTAAGTTGCCATGAATGCACGAGGATGATGGGTTGGTGCGAGGATGTCTTGTCCTGTGAAACTTACAGTGCAACGTAACTTGAGGAGAGAAAGTAGGGTAGGCATGACATCAATCTGCGAGCATATAGTTTCAATCTTTCTTGGTTGGAGAATAGCTGGCGCATAGATGAGGCATGGGATATGGTAGCGGTCTATAGGAAGTGATGTTTTCCCAGCACTGGATGCACAGTGATCAGCAATAACTACGAATACAGTATTCTGGAACCATGCTTTCTTTCGGGCGTCATTAATGAATTTACCGATTGCGTAGTCTGTATATTTTACTGCGGCTTCTCTTGTGTTAGGGTCACCGTCTACTTTAATTCTGCCACTGGGATAGGTGTAAGGGCGATGGTTGCTCGTGGTCATAATCTGTGCGAAGAAAGGAAGCTTCGACTGATAGTTCTTATCGAATACTTGTAAGCTCTTGTTGAAGATATCTTCATCACAGACACCCCAAATGTTTGCGAATGTTACTTGATTATTCGGTATGTCCTTTCTGTCTATTACCTCGTAGCCATTATGACTGAAGAAGTCGCCCATGTTATCGAAATAACTATCTCCGCCATAGATGAATTGCGATTTGTACCCCAAGTGAGAAAGGATACGACCTATTGATAAGTTCCCCATTCGGTTAGCCTTTCGCTTGATGATGCTCTCTCCTGCACTCGGTGGAATGCAAAGAGATAATGCTTCTAATCCTCTAACAGTTCTGTTTCCTGCTGCGTATAGACTGTCAAAGACAATACTCCCTTGCATGAGCTTGTCAAGTTGTGGGGTAAGGTTCTCTTTGTTTCCATATCGCGTAAGGAAATCAGCACTTAGGCTTTCTACTGTTATTAAGACGATGTTAGGGCGTTGTGGCGCAAGGGACTCTCCAATCGCCTTCTTTCCCTCCTTATTAAGTCCACTTAATTGACGATACTGAGACACACATTGTTGTTTGGGTAACATGCTATAGAACTTATCATACTCTAACATGTTACTCTGGAAAGCAATGACAAAGTCGCAGGCTCCGTTTTGTTCAAGTTGAGTAACGTATTGATTGTTACTTTGTAGAGCATGGGTGCCTTGTAAGATAAAATATGAGCTTATTGCTAAGACCATATATATAGAAAAGTGTATAAGAAACTTCTTCGCATTGTAAAGATGAGTAATCTTTAGCTTGTAATGTCGTGATTGAAGGAAGATAATTGCAGCTGTTAAGAGTAATGTAATGCCAATCAACGGAACAATAGAATAAGACTCCATGATGTTCCCAATAACTTCGTGAGTGTAGACGAGATAGTCTACTGCAATGAAATTATATCTTACACCAAACTCTCCCCAGAAGATGTATTCTCCTGCTGTGACGCAAAGTAATAAGAAAACATATACAGCCCAAGTTATATAGAGGGAGATCTTACGCCATGCTTCTCTTGTTCTTGGAATGAAAAAGCGTATGGAGAAACTGAATAGTTTCCATCCGAGGAATATTCGTGCAATCTTTGGTGCGCCGCCTCCGTATTCGTGGAAGATGGTGTGGAAGAATAATACGTAGGCAAAGGCAATAGTTAGTAGAAGTTCAATGATCCATCCCGTGACGCGATGATATTTAGCTTCATTTAGCCCAAGGTTTATAATCTGTAATGGTAAGGCAAGCAAAATTGCCATACAAATATCTGTTACGAAGCCAACACTTAAGAATCTGATTATCTCCCAGAAAGAGAAAGAAGAATCTTCGGGGACATTCCACATTAAGATAATTCTTAGGATGAATCCAATGAGTAGATACAGTTTTAAAAATCGTGTTCCAATGAAATTAATAGGATTCTTGGTAATTACATTTGTTCTTTTGTCCATCGTTTGCTTATTTTTCGGCAAAGTTAATAATTATAGATGAGGTTCAGACATGTTTTGAGCAGTAATTGCGCTCGCGTGTTTGAGAATGTTAGATCCTTGGAATGATAAATGTGATTCTATTTGTCGATGGTGTTTCTTTGTTTTTAGATAAGGTTCAACTTTATTTTTTAAGAGACTATCTACTTTCGAAGTATTTGCTTACTTTTTGCATTCAAAAATTAAATCTTAATGAGTATTATAGTATTTACTATTCTTTTTATTGTTAGGTGCCTATTGTGCAGGATTGTTAGGCTCCTTGACAGGTTTTGGGGGAGGAGTAATCGTCATTCCTCTGCTCACTTTAGTTTTCGGTCTCGACTTTCATTATGCCATTGGAGCATCTTTGAGGGTGTGTTAAAATTGACACATCCTCTTTTTACTCTTCCTTTACTTTGTCTACCACATAATTCGTTATTTACTGTAGCTATGCTGCTAATTTCATATAAAATGACTTATTGGGCTTTAAATAACCTATATAAACTTGTATAAAGCATCTGAAGGTGACTAAAAGTAGCTCCATAACGGCTTTTAGTTCCTTGAGATTGGTTTTTCTACACATTTTCCCTATGTTAAAGGCAATAGCGAAGAAGGCAAAGTCCATATTGACCTTGTCTTTCCCAAAATGCCTAAACCTCTTGTAGGCTTTATTATATTTTGTTTGTCCAAAAACAGCTTCAGGTTCTATGTACCTTCGTCCTCGATGCTTGATACCTTCTTCCGAGGTCAGTAGTTCCCGTGCCTTTTGTTTATAGTGCTGTAGTTGGTAGTTTACTTCTATAATTCTGTTCCCTCTTGCCTTAAAACATGAGCCTCTCAACGGACAACTATCACAGCGTTCTGCCTGATAACGTACGCTGTATTTGTATGCCTAAAGGTACAAAAACTTTAGGAAATAGCAAAGCCCTGGCTTGAGAAAGTCGGGGCTTTGTACATAAAAAAGAGGATGTGTACATTTTGACGCACCCTCTTACAGATAATATAGTTAGATGATATGCTTTATAGTCCTTGGCTTTGTAACTCTTTCTCTGGCATTGGCAGCCACTTGATTTTACGGCTTGCCCATGTTGTCACGGAAGAACCTTGTTCTAAACCACGACGGATATCTGCTGTGCGTTCACCACGGAAAGCAAGGAAGATACGGCGTAACTCGGCTATTTGTGCAAGGGTAGGGGCAGTTGACAGTTGACTGGCTGTGTCATATTTGCCAATAACCTTATTAACCTCTGTCATTGCATCACCTGTCATAACACCTCTTACGATGAGTTCAGCCTTGATAAGGTGGATGTCATCATCGTTTGAAATAATCATCGAACCCTTTCTTGTTAGCCCTGACGCATAAATGTTATAGCGATAAGGATTCTTCTTATCTACACTCGCATGAGCCAGTGGTAAGGCTTTCTTTTCAGCATCTGTTGTTCTTGCAGCTTCAAGAGAAGGGCTTACTTGTACATCACGGCTGTTTGGACCGATAGCACTGTAAAGTGGGTTGTCACCACCATCGTTGTTATAGATTACCTCCACAGTCTCACCATCCTTTAGTGCGCCTTCTACGAATGTCTTAGCGTCTGCGTATTGTCCACGATGCATAGCCAGTTTGAGTTCGTAGGTTTTTACTTGTCGGATAGCTGCGTCTTGGTCAAAGCCTTTGAAGGATTTTAGTGCATCAGACTTTGCAGCTTTCTCAGCAGCTTCGTATTGCTCCTTGGCTTGGTTTAGTATTGTCTCGTGTGGGACAACAGCCTTATTCAAGATAACAGACCCACCTTCTGTAGCAGGAGTTGTAGAGAAAGACTCTGCAAGCAACTGCAGAGCATAGCCAGCATGGAGATGTCCAACGTAGTTACCATATGCTTTTACAATCTCAGTCTGCTCAGCATTTGCTCCTGTTATCTGTCCAGCAATCTCAGTTAGTTCTATGCTTCGAGCATAATAGTTATGGATTTTATTCCATAGATCATTCTGAGTACCCGAAGATGGAGTGAGGTTGTCAGTCGCTATCTGGCGATAAAGGAGCGCATTTGGAATCGTTCCTTCGGTCAATTCGTCAACAGTTGTACCCAAAGCGAGGAAGGCTGCAGCAGAGGCATCGCCTTGAAGCGTCTTTACGTAGGCTACCAACGGACCATCAGTAATACTATTGCTTTGAATATTAGCAACCATTGCTGATTTATTCAATTGGTCTCTTGTAAGTGTGTTACTTGGCGTCTCCGCATTTTCTACCCATGAATCGCAACTTGCGAATAGTACAGAGAGGGCGAGAATGGCATATATTGATTTTTTCATTTTATCGTCTTCTTTTATAATGTGAAACTTAAAGTTGCTGTGTAAGTGCGTGGATGTGGAGTATTGGTAATGTCACGTGACAAGCTTCCAATACCTCTCTGCTTACGATTACCACCGTTGCCTTCCACTTGTGGGTCAGCACCAGAGTAGTTGGTAAGGACAAATACATTTTGTATAGCGAAAGAGAAACGCATTCCATTCACCACGTTGCGTGTCCATTTGCGAGAGAGTGATGATAAATCATAACCTAAGTAGAGCGTTGACAAGCGCAAGAAGTTAGCTTTCTCGATGTAGTTAGCTCTGAAGCGTGCGCTGTGTGCTAATTCCTCAGCAATTTGGTTATATTCTGCAGTACCTACGGTAGCATTAGCAAGTGCCTGCAGCTGATCGTTACGTTTCTTTAGGTTGTCACCCAAACCAGATACATTATAGAAGCTTTGATTATAGATAGATGCACCCAAAGCATAATTCCACTTTGTTCCGAAGGTGAAGTGGTTGAAGAGTTTTAGGTCGAATCCAAACGAACCATTGACAGATGGGAATGGCTTACCAAGATACTGGTAGTCATTACTCTCTATGGCACCTATTTTCTGATTGTATGTGCCGTCAGCATTGAAGGCTGGCTTCTCAACGGTGTGATAATAGAAAGCATAGACAGGTTGCCCCTCTTTTACAACGTTAGGATAGTTATTGATATCCTTTCCACCAGTATCAGTCACTTTGTTTGCCTGATAATTAAGGTTTGCATACACGTCAAGAGAATGACGGTTAGCCTGTTTCCAGAGGTTACCATTATAGCTGAACTCAATACCATGACCTTGATGCGTCCTACGTTACGTGGAACGCTACCTATCCAGCCATCGCTTGAAAGAAGGTCATCGTAGATGATGGCGTCAGAGGTGTATTGTGCATACAGAGTAAGTGCTAATGTATGTCTGTTACGAATAGTCCAGTGGTAGATTCAAGTACCAAGTGCGAATTTACTGAATCTTTTTGTTAAAAACAAATATTGGTGATTTAAAATTTAATTTTTCCCTTGGTCTACTATTAATTTTGTTCTGTATATATGCCAAATACTGTATTGACATGGTGTTTATATTGAATCCTTTTGGTACATATTGTCTTATAAGCATATTGGCATTCTCCACCGCTCCTTTCTGCCATGGTGCATAGGGTTTTGCATAGTAAACCTCACATTGTAGTTTCTGCTCAATTTCCTTGTACTGTGCAAACTCTGGTCCATTATCAGTTGTAATTGTCATTACATTCTTCTTGTATGGTTTCAATGCGTCAATAATAGCCTTGCTCACCTGTTCAGACTTATAGCGTTGCGGTAGCTTTCTTATGATAAGATAATTTGTACTCCTTTCTATCATTGTAAGAGCAGCTGAACGTTTTGGTCCAACAATGAGATCCATTTCCCAATCTCCAAATCGTTTACCATCAGCCTCTAATGGTCTTTCTGTTATGCTTTTCCTACCGTCTGGTAGTTTTCTTCCTTTTCTGCTAAGCCAGTGATTTATGTGTTTTAGCTGGAACCTACAATGTTGATAAAGCTTTCCTCCAGAAGCTTTATCTCTACGTATCATCTCATAGATGGTTTCATGACAGACGTCCGCTTTTCCTAAAGCCCTCAGTCTACCTGTTATCTGCTGTGGAGACCAATCCTTCTTCAGATACCTAATGACAGTTGCACGTACTTCTGGTGTCAGTTTGCGGGGCTTCTGAAAACGGCGTTTGCGGCGTTCCGCCATACGCTGAGCACGATATGGACGGTATTCTCCAGTATAAGGTGACCTGTTACGGTCAACTTCTCTGTAAACCGTACTGAAATGAACTCCAATAGTTGAGGCTATCTCTTTTTTAGAGAAACCTTTTTGTAATAAGGCAAATATTGTGTACCTTTGCCCTGAGGTTAATTGTTTATACATATCAAATACAAAGATAATTAATCTTGGGGAGACTTTGGGTCTCCTCTTTTGTTTTTTATATCTTGATACTTGAATTTGCTCTTAGGGGGCGCGGCCCCCTGCCGCAGGGCAACCCTCGGTGTTTTTCATAGTTTTTGTAAACTATTTCTTACCGAGAGTATTCGCATTTACTAATTGAATGTGCGCAACGCTTTGTTTTTACAGCATTTTTATTTATCTTTGTCTTTCAAAAGCAATTCTTATTATGTGGACATTTATAGAGCTCATCATTACACTAATACTTATGCCCTTTGTCATCAAGTGGAGAGATTGGGGCTGGCTATCGTGCTTCACATTTATAGGACTAAGCCTTGCTTTCACACCTCCTGTTGGCATCTTTATTTATAAATTTGCTTTTCAAGGTTAAACCCGAATAGTCAACGAACAGATTCCCTACGATTGCTATATATACAAGTAATTTGATAACTGCTCATTCTATATCTCTCGAGATTATCAAAAACAACAAAGCCGCCCAAATCCTTGGACGGCTTTGTTGTATCTCCTTAAAAGACTGTTTATGCATCAACCTTACCAGGACCGAATGGAGCTATCGTACGTGGCTCCTGCTCTGGTTCATGACGGTCAATCTTACCAAACTCTTTCTCATAACGAACGACATTGTCCTGCAAAGCTGCAAGAAGACGCAATGCGTGCTCAGGTGCAATAATAACACGGCTTGTCACCGTTGCCTTTGGTACACCTGGAAGAAGTGTAGCAAAAATCAAGTACAAACTCTGAACTTGAATGAGAGATTATCTGGAAGTTTGTATAAACACCTTTAGCGATTTCTGGTGAGAGATCTATCTGCAACTGCTGTCCCTCTTGATTCTGATTGTTATTGTCCATTTTGTTAATATGATTTAGATAATACTTTGTTTCTCTTATGCAAAGATAATACATTAAAGTCATTTGCCCAAATCTAACTACAAAAGTTTTTACCTTGACTGTCTTCGCTTACACCCTCAAAAATAACACTACTGATATAGGTTTCTTTAGGTTCTTCCGTTAAATGCATGGATTGGAAATAAAATAAAGGCTATACGCTAACATCGTATTACTATCCAAAATTAGATGACATTACAAAGAGGAATAAACTATAAGATATAATGCAAAAAGGCAAGGCTTGAATAATGGGATATTCTTTCTCACTAAAAAACGCTTGTAAGGTGCTTCACTGTTAAACATACTGCATGAGGTTAAAATGAGTGATGATAGTAATACTATTATATATTTCAACACCTTATTAGTCATCCTATTCCGTATTATCCATAGCAGGTTTATATGGGAACTCTACACCTATACTTTTTAATCGTGCAACAAGCTTCTTAAAGTCTGGATTATCGTAATCGCCATTTCCATAGTTTATAAAATCTTGTACCCAATATGCAACATTTTCCTTACCTCCAGTATTTCTTCCAATACCTCCCGTTTTCATAGGGTCAGCACCTTTGTCCCATAGCCATAATACGAAAGTCCATTGGGCGGTTATCGCCTGATCTATTATTACAGTTTCTTTCGAACTGTTAAATTGGTTAATATCTGCGCCATGTTCTAATAAGTATTCTATTTTTTGTTTATCTTCATACAATGCTGCTGAAAATATAGGAAGTTGCGCTTGCGTATCATTGGGATTAGCTCCATACTTGATTAACAGCTTAACAAAATTTATATTATAATCTTTATAACAGACTGTTTCGAGAGGGAGGATACGTACCGTTTCTTCTGGTTTTACTTCCCAGAATACTGATACAAAATTGGGGTCTGCTCCATTTTCTAAAAGAAATTTTGTCATGTCATAGTTATGTTCCCATACGGCATAAAGCAGATAGGACATACCATGTTTACCCATAGAATTTACGTTCCATCCTTTGTGCATCATATCAAGGATTTTGTCCTTGTCGCAATCATGAATGGCTTGAATAATGGGATATTCTTTCTCACTGAAAAAACGCTTGTAAGGTGCTTCATTGTTAAACATACTGCATGAGGTTAAAATGAGTGATGATAGTAATACTATTATATATTTCATTGCCTTATCAGTCATCCTATTCCGCATTATCCATAGCAGGTTTATACGGGAACTCTACACCTATACTTTTTAATCGTGCAACAAGCTTCTTAAAGTCTGGATTATCATAATCTCCATTTCCATAGTTTATAAAATCTTGTACCCAATATGCAACATTCTCCTTGCCTCCAGTATTTCTTCCAATACCTCCCGTTTTCATCGGGTCTGCACCTTTGTCCCATAGCCATAGTACGAAAGCCCATTGGGCGGTTATCGCCTGATCTATTATTACAGTTTCTTTCGAACTATTAAATTGGTTGATATCTGCGCCATGTTCTAATAAGTATTCTATTTTTTGTTTATCTTTATATAATGCAGCCGCAAATAAAGGAAGCTGTGCTCGTGTATCATTAGGATTAGCCCCATGTTCGAGCAATAATTTCATATAATTCATTCCATATTTATCGTAGCATGTTCTTTCAAGAGGGAGCATACAAACAGTTTCTTCTGGTGTTTCATCCCAGAATACTGATACAAAATTAGGGTCTGCCCCATTTTCTAAAAGAAACTTTGTCATGTCATAGTTATGTTCCCATATGGCATAAAGCAGATAGGACATGCCATGTTTACCCATAGAGTTTACGTTCCATCCTTTGTGCATCATATCAAGGATTTTGTCCTTGTCGCAATCATGAATGGCTTGGATAATGGGATATTCTTTCTCACTAAAAAAACGCTTGTAAGGTGCTTCACTGTTAAACATACTGCATGAGGTTAAAATGAGTGATGATAATAATGCTATAATTTTTTTCATTGCCTTATCATTCATTCTCTTCCGTATTATCCATGGCTGGTTTATATGGAAATTCTACACCTATACTTTTTAATCGGGCAACAACTTTTTTAAAGTCTGGATTATCGTAATCTCCATTTCCATAGTTTATAAAATCTTGTACCCAATATGCAACATTTTCTTTACCTCCAGTATTTCTTCCAATACCTCCCGTTTTCATAGGGTCAGCACCTTTGTCCCATAGCCATAATACGAAAGTCCATTGGGCGGTGATTGCCTGCTTCGTTATTACAGTCTCTTTCGAACTATTAAATTGGTTGATATCTGCGCCATGTTCTAATAAGTATTCTATTTTTTGTTTATCTTTATATAATGCAGCCGTAAATAAAGGAAGTTGCGCTCGCGTATCATTGGGGTTAGCCCCATATTTGATTAACAGCTTAACAAAATTAATGTTATAATCTTTATAGCAGACTGTTTCGAGGGGGAGGATACGTACCGTTTCTTCTGGTTTCACTTCCCAGAATACTGATACAAAATTAGGGTTTGCTCCATTTTCTAAAAGAAACTTTGTCATGTCATAGTTATGTTCCCATACGGCATAAAGCAGATAGGACATGCCATGTTTACCCATAGAGTTTACGTTCCATCCTCTGTGCATCATATCAAGGATTTTGTCCTTGTCGCAATCATGAATGGCTTGAATAATGGGATATTCTTTCTCACTAAAAAAACGCTTGTAAGGTACTTCATTGTTAAACATACTGCATGAGGATAAAATAAGTGATGATAATAATGCTATAATATATTTCATTGCCTTATCATTCATTATCTTTCCTATTAATCATAGCCGGTTTATATGGGAATTCTACGCCTATACTTTTTAGTCGCTCAACAAGCTTTTTAAAGTCTGGAGCATCATAATCTCCATTCCCATAGTTTACAAAGACTTGAACCCAGTATGCAACATTTGTTTGTCCTTCAAAAACGCCGACTCCTCCTGTCTTCATAGGATCAGCACCTTTGTCCCATAACCACAGTACGAAGCCCCATTGTCTTGCAAGGGCTTGGTCTATTATTACAGTTTCTTTCGTGCTATCAAACTGATTAATATCTGCGCCATGTTCTAATAAGTATTCTATTTTTTGCTTATCTTTATATAATGCAGCTGCAAATAAAGGAAGCTGTGCTCGCGTGTCATTGGGATTAGCCCCATGTTCGAGCAATAATTTCATATAGTTCATTCCGTATTTATCGTAACATGTTCTTTCAAGAGGGAGCATACAAACGGTTTCTTCTGGTGTCTCATCCCAAAATACTGACACAAAATTAGGGTCTGCTCCATTTTCTAAAAGAAACTTTGTCATGTCATAGTTATGTTCCCATATGGCATAAAGCAGATAGGACATGCCATGTTTACCCATAGAATTTACGTTCCATCCTTGGTGCATCATATCAAGGATTTTATCCTTGTTACAATCATGAATGGCTTGGATAATGGGATATTCTTTCTCACTAAAAAAACGCTTGTAAGGTGCTTCACTGTTAAACATACTGCATGAGGTTAAAATGAGTGATGACAATAATGCTATAATTTTTTTCATTGTTGTGTTTTTTTTCTTTAAAGAATGTTTGCAATAATTGGTCTCCCTAACTCTGCTTCTTCAGCTTGTATTGCTTTGAGGAGTAAAGGTAGGTCGTGTCCTTTAGTAAAATCAAAGCTGTCCAGCGTATTTAACATTATTCTTTCTCCTGCAGCCTTTGGCATTAGGGATAGGTTGTTACTTGCCATATTTAAGAAATCTTGATTTGAATAATAGGTATGAACCTTTGAGGTATCAGGATTCTTTACGCCATACATTTTATAAGTATTCGGATGAACGCCCGCAGGGCAGAAAGCGTAAGTCTTGCTACCAGTGGCAGCACCTGCAGCTGTCGCCAAACCACCACCAAGGGAATGACCAGCAATAGTCATTTGCTTACCTTGTTTTTCAGAGCCTTGTTTAACCTTTTCTGCTAATATTATAGATTTATTATATTGTTCACTTCCCATACCTAATCCCTGCTTCATATTATCGTCAGTCCATTCTTTGCTCCAGTCATGTATTAAATCATTTTCAGGGTGGTCAGGATCACTGTAGGTACCGCGATAAACAAGTACATAATCTCCATTCTTGTCTTTATAGATATCTGCTTTAAAGCCTGTATGTGGGTCGTCAATTTCTTTTGAATCTGTGATTCCTAACTTTTTCATTTCCTCTGCATCCAACTTCTCATACCCATCAAGTTTTTCATTCTTACTCTTAAGCATAGCTTGTTGCTCAGGGCTTAGCCCATCCATTGCCGAATGGAGCGATGATGCGTGGTCCCTACTCTTTGGGTTCGTGGCGGTCATCTTACCAAACTCTTTCTCGTAGCGTACTACATTGTCCTGCAAAGCTGCAAGGAGACGCAATGCGTGCTCAGGAGCAATAAATACTTTCTTCTTTTACGCAAAGATAATACATTAAAGTTATTTGTCCAAATCTAACTACAAAAGTTTTACTCTAAACCTATTAGATTTCCACCTCAAAATAACACTACTAACAGAACTCTCTTTAGGTTCTTCCATTAAAGTCAAATCAACCAATAGAGCCTCATGACATTTTGTTTTATTATTGATATATTTCCGTCTTCTGCGAGACTACTTATTCCCATATCAACCAATACTTGTAAACTATTTTCATACAACTCAAAACCAATACATGCTCTTTTGGTTTCTAAAAGACGCCTAATTGACTTACAAAAGATGCCCTTTAGAGGTCTTACTAACGCCCTTTTGAAGTCCAATTAAGCATCTTTTCTTGCACAAACTTATAACTAACTGATTTACCGTTTGTTACAAACTTATCTTTTACATGTGTTTTTGCCGTTATTTGTAGATGTTTTATTCGAAATTATGTAATCATTTTTCAAAAGTAAAATCTGTCAGTTCCACAACTCCCGAGTTCTGAATATATGAGTTAATCTCTTCCTCGCTTGCTGGTGTACGATGAAAAATAAGATAAACTATCCCATATACCAATAATAAGCCCATGGCTGAACCTATTCCTCCTGCGTTAATTTTGAAACTCTTCATCTTTTTGATAGAACTCTTTTGCTTAAATCTATCTTTGCTATTCTATATTATCTAACCCTTCAGTTTACCCATTAACCAGTTATTATACTCTTTCTTTATTCATTTCGGCAATAGGTTAGGTATTCCTTTACATTATTTTTGTAATCGTCTTCAGGAACTCTATTAAATTTACTATCTGGACTTGTGTACCACAATAATGCAGGAACTGGCTTTTCCTTACTTCCTAATTTTGGATTATGCAAATCATCCTTATTAACAACAAGATAAATCTTAGGACACCTTCGTAAAATCTCTGTATTTACTGATATTCTGCCAGGGACATCGTAAGTCTCTAAAACAAAATTTTTCTTACTGTCTGGCGAATAAACTTTTGCTATATTCTTATACAGTGTACTATTGTTGCGTCTCAAAGGCTGTCTTGCATACCTTACCATTCTTTCCACATCGAAAAAAGTGAAATCGGTTAGTTCTACAACTTCCGAGTTCTGAATATATGCGTTGACCTCTTCCTCGGTTGCTGGTGTACGATGAAAAATCAGATAGACTATCCCGTTTACCAACAATAAGCCTATGGCTGCACCTATTCCTTGTGCATTAATTTTGAAAGTCTTCATCTTGTTGATAGAACTCTTTTGCTTTAATATATCCTTTCTATATTATCTAACCTTTCTGTTAACCCATTAACCAATTATTATACTCTCTCTTTATTCAGTTCGGCAATAGGTAAGGTATTCCTTTACACTATGTCTATAATTCTCTTCAGAAACTTCATAATTTTTATAATTTGGATCTGTGTACCATAATAATGCAGGAACAGGCTTTTCCTTACTTCCTAATTTTGGATTATGCAAATCATCCTTATTAACAACAAGATAGATTTTGGGGCTCCTTCGCAAAAGTTCTGCATTTACTGATATTCTGCCGGGGACCCCATAAGTCTCTAAAACAAAATTTTTCTTACTATCAGGCGAATAAACTTTTGCTATATCTTTATACAGTGTACTATGGTTGCGTCTCAAAGGCTGTCTTGCATACACTACCATGTCTTCCACATCGAAAAAAGTAAAATCTGTCAGTTCCACAACTTCAGAGTTCTGAATATATGCATTAACCTCTTCTTCGCTTGCTGGTGTGCGATGGAAAATCAGGTAGACTACTCCATATACCAATAATAAACCGATGGCTGACCCTATTCCTTGTGCATTAATTTTGAAAGTCTTCATCTTTTTTGATCGAACTCTTTTGCTTAAATATATCCTTTCTATATTATCTAACCCTTCAGTTTCCCATTAACCAATTATTATACTCTTCCCTTATTCAGTTCGGCAATAAGTAAGGTATTCCTTTACACTATATATATAATTTCTTTCAGAAACTTCATAATTTTTTTATAATTTGGATCCGTATACCATAATAATGCAGGAACTGGCTTTTCCTTACTTCCTAATTTTGGATTATGCAAATCATCCTTATTAACAACAAGATAGATTTTGGGACTCCTTCGCAAAAGTTCTGCATCTACTGATATTCTGTAGGGAGAACCATAAGACTCTAAAACAAAATTTTTCTTACTGTCTGGCGAATAAAGTTTTTGCTATATCCTTATACAACGAACTATTATTACGCCTCAATGGCTGTCTTGCATACCTTACCATATTTTCCACATCGTAAAAGGTGAAATCGGTTAGTTCTACAACTTCTGAATTTTGAATATATGCATTAATCTCTTCCTCGCTTGCTGGTGTACGATGGAAAATCAGATAAACTATCCCGTATACCAATAATAAGCCCATGGCTGAACCTATTCCTCCTGCATTAATTTTTGAAAGTTTTCATCTTTTTATTATTTAATGATTGTAATATCATTATCTAAGCAAAAAAATATTTACTAAGTGTAATATTAAAAATAAACCTACAACAAAAGTTAAACTGTGGGATACCTTTAAAATACCCATTTTAATTTAACTATATTTTTCTTAGCTATAATATTACCATCTGATTTCGTCTGATATTTGATACATTTTTTCTATCTCTTTATTTTTTTCTCTATCAAGTTTTTTTCTTTCTCATCAATCCAATTGTTAAATAGTAATTGTGGAATGCCGACGACTGAACCTTTTAGTAGTCCCTTGCCTACATCTTTAATAAGCGAAGTAGGGCTAATTAATTGAAGGGTTAGTCTTGGGCTTTTTTTAAGACAGCCCAAAATTCTGCAGTAAATATGCTACTTGCGATCTCTTTTGATATAGCTCGCTCAGCAGGTGCAGCTTTTAATATCGTAGTAGTTGCATCTTTGCCTAATCCAACTCCAAACCATGTTTCTCCACTTACGATATTATTTTCTCCAAGGTACTCTCCAGCCAACTCAAATGCAACATCTACTGCTGTGAAAGAAAAGCCCATACAACCATCAATATATCCATTTGCGAGATGTTGTCCGATATTTATTACATTTGCATACCAGTTATTCAGAGCCATCTGATTAGAAACACTATTTGCTTCATCGAATGTCTCACTCGCAATAAGAAGTCCTCCATTACTGCATTCTAACTGAGAATAATTGTATAATATGGCATTCTGGGCACCCCAAGAAACCCTTTTGTGAGAGTTATCCCATTCTGCCCCTTCTAAACACCCATTACAAGCATGAGACGTTACAGATTGAATAGTAATCGCAACAGCAGCCACAGCACACGCTCCCAAAGCTATCCAGCCTACAGGACCAGACAAAGCAATTGCTATACCTACAGCAAGTGCAGCCAAACCCGTCCAAAATTTAACAGGAGAATTACAAACAAATTGTTTATCAATAGCTGTATCTATTTTTGTTAATAAGATTTTACCATTATGCCGTTTAACCTGAGCATCACGCCGTGCTACTAACTGTCTGGGAGTTCCGAAACTATCCATCGTGCAAGAAACCCAGCCTCCCTCTTCTATATAACCTTTCATGACTCTATACGCTTTAAATCAAAACTGATATCACAAATTAGATTATTTTTTTAATTTTTTTCTGTAAGACTTAGAGTTAGATTTTTCAATCAATCCGTCCTCTTTGTTTAACTTCATAGTTGCCCTATATTTATAATCATATTCTGTGAAGTCATATTTAATTTTTTTGGTTTATATAATTTATTGTATTGTTTTACCATCTCTATCTCATCAAGCTTATTACGGTCAAGTTCGCTTTCTTTCACTATAAATATAAATTTCTCGTCCTCTTTCAACTTTGAATATGTGAAATTTGCTTCTATAACAATATCTTTGAAAAAAAGTTAGACATTGTTTGTAATTTCTCAAATTCAAAATTCTCTGGTGATTTCATTAAGTATTGTCCAAATAGCTCTCTAAAAAAAGATTTGTTCTATAATTACGTATAAATAAACTCATATCTTGGAACTCCGTATCTCCAGCTTGAATAATCTTTTGATACTGTTCTTTATCCAAAGAGTTCATAAACTCATTGTTAGGAAGAGTTTCTCTCTTAGCATTTTCCCAACTTTCCTTCAACTCTCCCTCATTCAAAATACGTAGAGGTTCTCCATTTTTATCTATACGCCAATATACCTCTTTTCTAATTTGATCAGAAAGGCTCAGAAAATCGCCAATTTTTGTTTTTGTTGTGGTGTAAAAGTATAATAACTTTCTTCACATTTTGTATGGACATTATGATTTGCACGTTCAAAAAGATATTGAGCGCGTATTGTAGAATTACTTATAGGAATATCTTCATAACGGATAACATTAATCTGTTTAAAACGATAGTGTGCTGAACTATCCAAGGACTCTATATGATTCTCAGATAAAAGATCCAATGCATTCTTCTTCTCCAAAGTGGAATGATGATCTTTGACCTCCAATTTATTATGTAAACCAGTCATTTTCTTACTAAATTATTATTAGTTAATTTCTACAGAACTACCATTTATATCTACTATTGTACTATCAATATTTACAGCTGCTGTTGGTAAAAAGTAAGCATTACCATCATCTGGTGCTGTTGGTTGTACTGGCATTAAATTAATAGTCGTACTTGTTATATTTGTTGTTCCACCTTGCATATTTATTGAAGGACTATTTACAGTCGCAGATGTAGTACCATTCACCTCTATTTCTGAACTTTCAAGCGTGATTTTATCCTTGGTTATAATTATTTTACTTTTATCTATCTCAAATGTTATCTGTGTATCTGCCCTTAACACTATATTACCATCCTTATCCATTCGTAGAACACTGGCATCTTTACCAACAGTTGTTGTTGCAGATGCTTTGGTAGCTAAAGTTTGGTTGCCACCACCATCAAAGTTCATACTTACACCGCCTTTGTCGTGCAGTGTTACGCTACCTGCAGAGTCATCAAGTTTCAAGGAGCAACCGCTTCGTGTGGTAAGGCTCTTGCAGTTATTGCCTTGACCACCGCCACCACCAGTCGTTCCGTTAAACAGACTACCCATAACGTATGGTCTTGCAGGGTCACCATGACGGAAACCGAGGAGGACTTGGTCGCCTACCTCTGGGATAAATACAAAACCACGGTTGCTCTTTACGTCACTACTACTACCGCCATCAGGTGTCATCACACGTACCCAACTTGTCTGCATAGCATCCGTCTGCCAGTTCATACGTACACGCACACGGCCCTTGCCCTCTGGGTCGGCATTGCTGAGCACGGTTGCCATCTGTGTTTCAGCTAATGGCATACGCACCTTAGGACTTGGCATTGCCTTTATTGTTGCAGGGATAGCCTTGAAGCGGTTCTTGTAGTAGCTGCCTTGGCTCACCTCATGGGTTATTTCGATAATGATAAAGTCACCCAAACTTTCTTCTGATAAGTTTCCTACACGTTCCAAGAACGAGCTGTAGAGACTTACGACAGAACCGACACGCAAGGTTGACACCTGATTCTCAGCTGTGATATAATGTGTCTCAGCCATCTCAGCCGCTTGCTTACGACCCATGTAGTTAACGAGTTCCGTCTCATTGCTGATACGTGGCAGCGCATGCTGTCTTGCAGGTTTTGAGAACATACCTAATGATGCACGGAAAGCATCGCCCGCAAGTTTGTCATGACCATATGCCAAGTTTGGCGTCATACGCTGCATCTCATGGTCAGCACCAGAGTGGTAAGAGAACACCTGCTCTGAGCGTGCGAGGGTCTGTAAACCAATGTCAAGTGAAGACAGTGTTGTTCCATATTCTAATCTTATAGGGTCAGCCAATTTCCTTGGTTTACCAAAGATGAGTTTAGTTCCATCGAAATACATCCACTCTTGATACTGATGTGCAAGACGACGGATAAAGTCGAAGTCCGACTCTTCATACTGGCAGATAAAGTCTTTGGTTTCCTTGAATTCTGGATTTAACTCCAACTGCACCTTAGCTTCTGCACATAGTTTCTTAACCACATTTTCAATGGTTGTGTCATTCCATGAGAAGCAGCTATGTGCCGTTTCCATTCTGTAAGTTGCAGAGTAGCCAGAAACGATGATACATTCAAAAAGAGGGATCCAAGCACTGAAATTCCAAATGCTTGTAATCCATATCTTCCCCAATTTCCTTTGCTAATTCCCATCTTTGCTCAGATATGAATAAACCAACCTTAGAAACCAAAATTGTCTTACTCGCTTTATATGTAATAAAACCTATTGTAAGTGCAAATAATAACAAGAACAGAATCGTATATTCTTTATTTATTATATGTCTTCTCCACACTCTATCATTAAGTTCTTGCTTGATTTTCTTCTTCTAAACAGTCCATATACTCTTTGAAAAACATTTTTAATATACAATGAAAAGGATGAACCAGAAGAGTAAAAGTTTACCAATCCATTGGTTTATAGACAATTTCTTATCAAGATATTTTTTTCTCAATCCATTCAAATAGTATAGTCGAGAATGCAAATAAAAGAAAAAAGTAAGAGATAGCGAATCTAACAATATCTGTATAGAAATAAGCTTTTGATGGTTCCTTGTCTGCCATTAATCCAAAACACGCATCAGGTAGCAAGAATTCGCCTTCATACAAATAAAAATAGAGTTTATCACTATTCTTGATTTTCTCCTTATCTAAAAAGAATCTACGTTGTACCCCTATTATAGGAGCCCAATTATAGAGGAAATAAGCCTCCTCTATATGCTTTCTCGTTTTTACATCATAAAGATTGTTGACAGTTATTAGGCGTAGGGTAATAGCATCACCCCTACCTTGTACAGAACTCATTGTTAACTTCCCATCTTTACTTAAGTCTAAATAAACCAACCTTGCATTACTCACTTCATACGTAATAAGACCTATTGTAAGCGCAAATAATAGCAAGAACAGAATCGTACATCCTTTATTGATTCTATTATATGTCTTCTTCATACTCTAATATTTTAGCTCTTGCTTTATTTCTTCTTCTAAACAGTCCATATACTCTTTGATAGCATTTTTTAGCAAGGGATTTTCTACTGCAGCTAACATGTCCTTTAAAAATGCCATTCCTAAAGCTGTTAAGATACTACTTTTAGTAAAACTATCTTTAAAACCTGTCGTAAAATTGGACTTAGCTCCAGTTGGGGTGTACTGCGAGCCTGTGGTTGTATCATTCCATGAGAAGCAGCTTGTGCCGTTTCCATTCTGTATGTTGCAGAGTAGCCAGAAACGATGATACATCCAAAGTCACTTCATATAATGTAGCCGCAAATAGAGGACACTGCGCTTGTGCATCATTAGGATTAACCCCATTTTCGAGTAATAACTTCATGTAGTTCATGCCATAATCATCATAACATGGAATTTCTAAAGGAAGACGAGGCTCTATTACATCGGGTGTACTTGTCAATGAAGAAACCGTATTAGGGTCTGCTTCATTTTCTAAAAGAAATTTAGTTATACCATAGCTATGCTCCCTTACGGCATAAAGCAGATAAGACATACCATATTTACCCTTATGTATTTTATTTCCATATAGTCTTTACAATTCCTTGCTTGTCAATGATTCTGATCTAAACTTAAATTATCGAATGAACATATTTTGATTATAAAAGTATTTCTTTATTTTTTTATCAATATTTTTATTATACCACATGCCAAAATCAATAACGAACAGACACCACCATATGCAAAAACAAATTGTCCCTCCCCCTAACCATGCAAGGGGAGTACGTATAAAAGCTGCAACAAGTGGAGAAGCTATTTCTTTCCCATTTACTACCAGACCTTCTGTATAGATAACTTCATCTGATTCAAAAGAATGGCCTTCTCCAGGGAAAAAACGGTCACTCTTTATATAATTACCATTTTTATCGTTATCAATAAAAGAAACTTATAGTATCTCCTTTGTGGATTATGTAGTCGTCAAGTTTATATTTAGGAGGAAATAAAAAGAAGGGATAAGAATTTTCATATCCTTGCCAATAGGTATGACTGGTATCACCTTCCAAAGTGAAATTTGCCTCCCAACCACTATGAGACTTCTGTAGTATATGTATTCTATTAACAATACCTGTTCTATGCGGCAAATCATCCTTTACCGTGAGGAAACCTATCAGATAGAAGGGTATCAAGAAAAAAAGAGTAGCTGCCATAAAATATATTCTAGCAGGAATATCCCAAAAATCTAATGGCGAATCTATCTTAAATTTATACTTTAATTTCATAAATACCGATTTTAGATAATGCACTAATTTCTTTATTCATATCCTTATCTACATCTGTTTTTATGACCTTAGATGCAGTTTGACCAGCTATGTTAACTCCTATACATGTTCCATTTACTACAAAAAAATCTTTAAGGCTTTTTAGTACATTTTCCTTCAAAGCCATGTTTTTACTTAATGAAGCGTTTCTCAATTTAACTTCTGTAGAAACTTCTTTCATATATTTGCTCAGAAGTTTATTAAGTTCACTTTTGGGCATACCTGTACGGTAAGTTGGGTCAGCTTTCACACGTCCCCATGAGACTTTCATAACCTCTCCAGTAGCCTGAGTGCCAATGTTTAACTCCGTATTTATTCGAGACTGGTTACTATAAGGAGGTATAACCTCACTATCTCCTGGCTGATTAGAGATTCCTTTTTCAGCCTTATCTATATATTTTTCTTCATTATTTCCTTTCTTCGATTTTTCATATTTATCATAGTCTCCTGCAGTAATCCAGTTTGCTAATCCCGTCGAACTACTATCTTGAAGAATATCAATATAATGCCCTATCATATAGCCACCAACCATTAGTCCTGCAGTTACTGATCCTGCAGCAGTAGTGCCCATTAGTCCTCCGCCAAATCCTGTAAAAACTTTAGCTGCAATTTTTCCTAAGCCAGTAATACCAGTACCAAACGCAGCACCCTCTAATATATTTAGGCTATTTTTTAAGAAGAATATTGTTGCCATTCTACTCGCCACCGACTTATCAAAGAATAATTGTATATTACCAGAAGGTAGAAAGCCTAAAGGTGTACAAGTTATTTGAGCAGTGTGTATTAAAGCCTCGTTGCCAGAAATCAAAATATTTGGATGCTCGCTGCCAGGTAGCCATGGTGTTTCTTTAAGACAGAAATAGCATAACATTGAACCTAAGGTATAACTCCCAAGTACACCCGCTATGGTTGCTATAATTAGAGCAGCTAAAGGCCCCAATGTTGCTGCTAATGCTAATAGCATAGCCGCAACGACAGCAACAATAATACCAGCCCAAACACAACTAAAATTTGTAGGCTTATCTTTCAATGTCGCAATGAGTCTACCTTTGCTATTTTTGACAGTTGTTTGAGATGTAACTATCATTTTCCCCATTTTCATCCCATTTGTACATACTGCATATGTTCCTGCGGGTACCAGTGCTTTCATAAATCTTCCTTTATAAGTTCAATCTTGCATGCTACGTCAGAGACTATCGGTTCTAACACTTCACTTATGGTTAGTTCAATAGAGTTTGGCCAACGACTTTTATTATCTCTCTCAACTGAGCAGAATAAATCATATTTATATTCTCCCATCTGTTTCTTTAAGAACGGAAAGTTTTTAATAAATTCTGACTTAACCTCAGAATCTTCTCTACTATGTTTGTTTTTAAAGATTAGTAGATATGATGGTGTATCACTAAAGTAAACAATGTCATCTAAAGCAATAGAAACTTTTTTATTAATTTGAGGGAATAAAAGCGAGGAGGTATTATAAGGGAAAGTCTTATCGTCTTCTTTTCTTATTCCATCAAAAGACAACAACCCCATTCCAAGAGTTTTATACAATGTCGTTTTGTTAAGTTCCTCTGCAAAAGATTGCGAGCCATGACTATATTGCTGATCTCCATCTGATATAATTTTGGAAATCTCTGCTGATGGGTCTGTTATATCAGCTTTAATGCTTTCCCATTTTTCGTGTAGTTCTGAAAAATTCAATATATCTTTCAACTTACCACCTAAGTCCATTGATACAAGTAAGTGTGACTGAATATCATTAACTTTATCAAGTAAGTCTATATATTTTCGCTCTAGAAATTCTAAACCATAGTTATTGGCTTGGCTTAGTATTCTAATATCAAGCAAATAATGATTGCCTACAATCTCTGAGCATACAATACTCATTTTTATCTTTGAGCTTGTTTCAAATAGTGGTCTGCCAGCAATCGTATACTTAGAAGTAGTTTCAACTTGATATCTCCGAACGATATTATCAGGTAATACTTCTGATTTAGTAAAATTATTTTTTTATTGTCCATTATATATTATACGTATTGTTTATTTATTATAATATCTGAAGTTCGTAATTAATTTATTATTATATCTGAATCCCCTGATAATATTATATTATCTTGAACTAATATTTTACTATCTTCTCCTTTTTTTATCTCAGTTTTTTGTTGAACCATTGACATATATATTCGGAGATTCCAGCGTAATGCTTGATTCATTTATTATAATCTTACTTGACTTAACTGATAATGTTATCGTAGAATTTCCATCCAGTGTTATATTTCCTGCACTGTCCATATTTAGCAAACACTTTCCCTTGCCGACATTTATCGAAGCATTACTTCCAGCATTTACCGAATGAGTAGCTTTTGCATTCAATGTAGAATTACCTGCACCATCAAAGTTCATGCTTACGCCGCCCTTGTCGTGCAGCGTGACACTTCCTTTAGAATCATCAAGTTTCAAGGAACTGCCGGTGCGACTGGTAAGGCTCTTGCAGTTGTTGCCCTGGCCACCGCCACCACCAGTAACTCCGTTAAAGAGGCTACCCATAACGTATGGTCTTGCAGGGTCACCGTGGCGGAAGCCGAGGAGGACTTGGTCGCCCACCTCTGGGATAAATACAAATCCACGGTTGCTCTTTACGTCCTTACTACTACCACCATCTGGGGTCATCACACGCACCCAACTTGTCTGCATACCATCTGTCTGCCAGTTCATGCGCACACGAACACGGCCCTTGCCCTCTGGGTCAGCATTGCTAAGCACCGTTGCCATCTGTGTCTCTGCCAATGGCATACGCACCTTTGGACTTGGCAGTGCCTTTAACGTTGCAGGGATAGCCTTGAAGCGGTTCTTGTAGTAGCTGCCTTGGCTCACCTCATGGGTAATCTCGATGATGATAAAGTCACCCAAACTTTCTTCTGATAAGTTTCCTACACGTTCCAAGAACGAGCTGTAGAGACTTACAACAGAGCCGACACGCAGGGTTGGTACCTGACTCTCAGCTGTGATATAATGTGTCTCAGCTGTCTCAGCCGCTTGCTTACGCCCCGTGTAGTTATCGAGTTCCGTATCATTGCTGACACGTGGCAGCGCATGCTGTCTTGCAGGTTTTGAGAATATACCTAATGATGCACGGAAAGCATCACCCGCAAGTTTGTCATGACCATATGCCAAGTTTGGCGTCATACGTTGCATCTCACGGTCAGCACCAGAGTGATAAGAGAACACCTGCTCAGAGCGTGCGAGGGTCTGTAAACCAATGTCAAGTGAAGACAGTGTTGTTCCATATTCTAATCTTATAGGGTCAGCCAATTTCCTTGGTTTACCAAAGATGAGTTTAGTTCCATCGAAATACATCCACTCCTGATACTGATGTGCAAGACGACGGATAAAGTCGAAGTCCGACTCTTCATACTGGCAGATAAAGTCTTTGGTTTCCTTGAATTCCGGATTTAACTCCAACTGCACCTTAGCCTCTGTACATAGTTTCTTAACCACATTTCCAATGGTTGTGTCATTCCATGAGAAGCAGCTGTGTGCCGTTTCCATTCTGTAAGTTGCAGAGTAGCCAGAAACGATGATACATCCAAAGTCACTTCCTTCTCGGTGTAGCTGTACATTTGTCACCACACCAACGAAGATAGGCTTGTTAGCAGCCTTAACGACGATGCTTTCACCCAGCCACTTTTTACTGTTCTCGCTGATGTTATGTACATATCTATTGCCACCAGATTCAAGTTCAACAGACATTTGGAATCGGTGGTGTTTACCTATGTTTTGTTCGATTTGTAGAGAAATAAAAGAAGAAAGAGACTTCTTTCCTATGCTGATAGTAATGGGGTTGAAAGGAATTGACATGGGTTGTTTGTTTTGAAAATTAAAAGCTAATTGGCTTATACGGCATTACATTTAGAATCTCAAGGGAAAGCAATCGGAGTATGTAGGATAGTAAAGTTCCCCCTCGCTTGAGTAAGAAACGAAAAAGAACTATGCCGAGTACGAAGGCTCAGCATAGTCCTAATGTTTCTCAGACTTATGTGCGAGGCCAACGGTTGTCGAGCTCAGCATTGCCAACGGTGATATTCTCAGCAGAGAATGTCATAGCGATGGTCATAGGAGCCTCGTTGTTAACGTCGAGTGTTTCCTTGTAGTGAACGATGTAAGCATTCTTGAAAGAAATCTCCTTCATCTTAGCATCCTCTTCGCTCTTCTTGTAAACGATCTTACCCTCAACAGGCTTGAACTGGCTGTTAAGCATAGCCTCGATAGTAGAAGTGTCATCAGTAGACTCAATAGTTACACTGATACGACCGCCAGAGATGCTTGATGCAGGCTGACCCTTCTTGTCAGTTGTGCGGCTGAACTCGTAGTTAGAGTAGAGTACGTCATACTCCTTACCACCCAATTCCAAAGTTGCTCTAAATGAACTCATAATTGATAATTTTTTAAGTTGTTAGAAAAAAAAGATAAACGAGGCACCCTTATCATCTCCTTTACCAGAAAACAAAAAAGAGAAAACCTCAACAACTTCTTGAAGTCCCCTCTGTACGGCTGTTAAACAGTCTTGCTCTTGAAAGAAGAGGAAGATTCACAATCTGTTGTTTTATGCTGCCAAAAGTAGAAAGATATTTTTATAAAAGCAAAAGAAAAACATAAAAATAACGCTATTTTTAACATTTGGCAAGCTAAATCAAAAATACTATTATAATTTTTTAAGAATAAAAAGAGTTAACGATGTTAGAATCTTCATCATTTAGAGATTTGGGATTAATGAATAAATTTGACCTTTACACCATCACCTTTCATCCTAATAATGAACTTAGACAGCTAAAGCAATATACAAAAAAGGGACTTGCAAAGTTATTGCAAATCCCTTTTAATCTTATGAATGAGAGGTTAGGATTACTCCTGTGTAGCCTCTGCCTCTTGCTTAGCGAAGTCAAGAACATTCTTCTTGTTAGCCTCCATACGCTCGTGTTCTTCTTGCGAACCAACAACGAGTTTCTGCCACTGACGAAGACCCGTACCGGCAGGAATGAGGTGACCACAGATAACATTCTCCTTCATACCCTCAAGGTTATCGCTCTTACCACGGAGAGCAGCCTCGTTGAGCACCTTAGTTGTCTCCTGGAAGGAAGCAGCACTCATGAAGCTCTTCGTACCGAGGGCAGCACGTGTGATACCCTGAAGAATCTGGGTAGCAGTTGCCTGAACGGCATCACGCACCTGAACGAGTTTGAGGTCACGACGCTTAAGGCTTGAGTTCTCATCACGTAACTTACGTACAGAGAGAATCTGACCCTTATAGCAGTTTTCAGAATCACCTGGATCGGTAACAACCTTCTTACCCCAGATACGATCATTCTCCTCAGCAAAGTCGAGTTTGTCAACAAGTTCTTGCTCGAGGAATGTAGTATCTCCTGGATCGTCGATACGTACCTTGCGCATCATCTGACGAACGATAATCTCAAAGTGCTTATCATTAATCTTCACACCCTGCAAACGATATACGTCCTGAACCTCATTAACAATATACTCTTGAACAGCTGTTGGACCCATGATAGACAAGATATCAGCAGGTGTGATGATACCATCAGACAATGGAGTACCAGCACGAACAGCATCATGCTCTTGCACAAGAATCTGCTTAGACAGACTAACAAGATACTTACGCTGCTCACCCGTCTTAGAAGTCACGATAATCTCACGGTTACCACGCTTCACCTTACCCATAGTAATCTCACCATCAATTTCAGAAACGACAGCAGGGTTAGATGGGTTACGAGCCTCGAAGAGCTCAGTAACACGTGGAAGACCACCAGTAATATCACCAGCACCACCGACAGAACGTGGAATCTTAACGAGTGTCATACCCGTCTTAATCTCAGCACCATCAAGAAGTACCTGCTCCAAGTGACCACCTACTGGGAGGTTATATGTACCAAGGATATCAGATGCCGCATAAAGACCATCAGCACCCTTCTTAGCACCAACCTTGACAATATCAACAGTAGGGAGTTTTGTCTTATCACGTGAATCGATAATGATACGCTCTGTAAGTCCTGTAGCATCATCGGTTTCAGCCTTATAAGTAACGCCCTCTATAACGTCATGTAGACGGAGAATACCTGCATATTCACTAACAATAACAGCATTGAATGGGTCCCACTTACAAATCATATCACCCTTCTTGACAGTATCTCCAGACTTAAAGTAAAGAGAACTACCATAAGGAATATTATCTGTAAGGAGTACAATACCAGTGTTAGGATCTACAAAGCGAATTTCAGCCAAACGGCTAACAACCATCTCACACTCCTTGTCATTCTCATCAACGAATGGTACGGTACGGAGTTCCTCAAACTCAATCTTTGCATCACTCTTAGCTGTAATAGTTGCATTAGCCGCAGCATTACCAGCCACACCACCAGCGTGGAACGTACGAAGAGTAAGCTGTGTACCAGGCTCACCAATTGCTTGTGCAGCAATGACACCAACAGCCTCTCCCATCTGTACCATACGTGCAGAAGCGAGGTTACGTCCGTAACACTTCTTACATACACCCTTCTTGCTCTCACAAGTAAGTACAGAACGGATTTCTACCATCTCAATTGGTGAATTTTCAATAGCCTGTGCCTTTGCCTCTGTAATCTCCTCACCTGCAGCAACGATAATATCACCAGTTGTAGGATTGATAACGTCATGAACTGACACACGACCCAAGATACGCTCATAGAGGCTTGCAATTGTCTCATCACCATTCTTCAAGGCACGACACTCAAGACCACGGAGTGAACCACAGTCCTCCTCATTAATGATAACATCATGAGAAACGTCAACAAGACGACGTGTCAAGTATCCTGCATCGGCAGTCTTCATAGCCGTATCAGCAAGACCCTTACGAGCACCGTGAGAAGCAATAAAGTACTCCAACACAGACATACCCTCCTTAAAGTTAGAGATAATTGGGTTCTCAATAATCTGAGCACCTTCAGCACCTGCCTTCTGTGGCTTAGCCATAAGACCACGCATACCAGCAAGCTGTGCAATCTGGTCAGCAGAACCACGGGCACCAGAGTCAAGCATCATATATACAGCATTGAAACCCTGGTCAGCCTCTGTCATGTGTTTCATAACGGCCTGCTTAAGGTTATTGTTTACGTGTGTCCACGCATCAATTACCTGATTGTAACGCTCCTTATCAGTGATGAAACCCATTTCATAGTTAGCCTTCACCTGGTCAACCTCACTCTGACCCTTACCTACGATATCAGTTTCTCAACAGGAACGATGATATCGTCGAGGTTAAAGGAAAGACCTGCGACATATGCCATACGGTAACCAAGGTTCTTGATACCATCAAGGAACTCACAAGCACGAGCCATACCAACAGCCTTAATAACGTCAGCGATAAGACCACGAAGGGATTTCTTAGAGATAATACCATTGAAGAATCCAATCTCAGTTGGGATAATCTGATTAACAATTACACGACCAACTGATGTCTCAACCATACGCTTCTGGAGTTTACCATCAACGAGGTCATCAACGATTACCTTTACCTGTGAGTGGAGGTCACACTTCTTCTCATTGTAAGCGATAATAGCTTCTTCTGAGCCGTAGAATGTAAGACCTTCGCCCTTAGCACCTGGACGAATCTTTGTAATATAGTAAAGACCAAGCACCATATCCTGTGAAGGAACGGTGATAGGTGCACCATTAGCTGGATTAAGGATGTTATGGCTCTGAAGCATCAACACCTGTGTCTCCAACACAGCCTCATTACTCAATGGGAGGTGAACAGCCATCTGGTCACCATCGAAGTCAGCATTGAACGCTGTACATGCCAATGGATGCAACTGAATAGCTTTACCTTCAATAAGTTTAGGCTGGAACGCCTGAATACCAAGACGGTGAAGTGTCGGGGCACGGTTCAACATAACTGGGTGACCCTTCATTACATTCTCAAGGATATCCCAAATTACAGGCTCACGACGGTCTACAATCTTCTTAGCGCTCTTTACAGTCTTCACAATACCGCGCTCAATGAGCTTACGAATAATGAATGGTTTGTAAAGCTCTGCTGCCATCAACTTAGGCAGACCACACTCACCCATCTTCAACTCAGGACCAACGACGATTACTGAACGCGCAGAATAGTCAACACGCTTACCGAGGAGGTTCTGACGGAAACGTCCCTGCTTACCCTTCAGAGAGTCAGAGAGTGACTTCAACGGACGATTGCTCTCACTCTTTACAGCAGAAGACTTACGGCTGTTATCGAAAAGTGAGTCAACAGCTTCCTGAAGCATACGCTTCTCATTACGCAGAATAACCTCAGGAGCCTTAATCTCCATCAAACGCTTCAAACGATTGTTACGGATGATAACACGACGATAGAGGTCATTAAGGTCAGATGTTGCAAAACGTCCTCCATCCAATGGAACCAATGGACGAAGCTCTGGTGGAGTAACAGGGATAATCTTCATGATCATCCATTCTGGATTATTCACACCGATTGACTGACGGAAGCCCTCTACAACCTGCAGACGCTTCAAAGCTTCTGTCTTACGCTGCTGACTTGAGTCAGTTGTTGCACGGTCACGCAATTCACCTGCCAAACGATCAAGGTCAATGCCTGTGAGGAGGTCATAAATAGCCTCTGCACCCATCTTAGCAATGAACTTGCTTGGATCAGAATCATCCAAACGCTCATTACCCTCTGGGAGTTTATTATCAAGGATATCGAGATATTCATCTTCAGAAAGAAGGTCGAACTTATGAGAACCATTCAAATCCTCATCTGTATCGGCATTCTTCATACCCTCTACGACACCCGGCTGGATGACAACATATTTCTCATAGTAAATAACAGCATCAAGCTTCTTAGTTGGCATACCAAGAAGGTAACCAATCTTGTTAGGAAGACTACGGAAATACCAGATATGAGCAACAGGGACAACCAATTCAATATGTCCGGCACGCTCACGACGTACCTTCTTCTCAGTTACCTCAACACCACAACGATCGCAGACAATACCCTTGTAACGGATACGCTTGTACTTACCGCAGGCACACTCGTAATCCTTTGTTGGACCGAAGATACGCTCGCAGAACAAACCATCACGTTCTGGTTTATAGGTACGATAGTTGATAGTCTCTGGCTTGGTTACCTCACCAAAAGAGTTCTCAAGAATCTCCTCAGGTGAAGCCAGTCCGATAGTAATCTTGCTGAAATTACTCTTTACTTTATTATCTTTCTTAAAAGCCATGTTTTACTTCTATTATGGGGTGTACGTATTAATCAAGTTTGACACTGAGACCGAGACCACGAAGTTCGTGTAACAACACGTTCAGTGACTCTGGAATACCTGGAGTTGGCATTGGTTCACCCTTAACGATAGCCTCGTAAGCCTTTGAACGACCAACTACATCATCAGACTTGATTGTCAAGATTTCCTGGAGAACATGAGATGCACCGAAGGCCTCAATAGCCCAGACCTCCATCTCTCCGAAACGCTGACCACCAAATTGTGCCTTACCACCAAGTGGCTGCTGTGTAATCAATGAGTATGGACCGATACTACGAGCGTGCATCTTATCCTCAACCATGTGACCCAACTTCAAGAAGTAAGTGATACCCACTGTAGCTGGCTGGTCGAACTTCTCACCGGTTTCACCATCATAGATATAGGTTGAACAGAGATTTGGCAGACCTGCCTTATCTGTCCACTCCTTCAAATCAGAGAGCTTAGCACCATCGAAGATAGGAGTAGCAAACTTAACACCCAACTTACGACCTGCAGCACCAAGGATAGCCTCGAAATCTGACCAAGGTTCATACGTGAAGGCACACCCATTGGGTTCAATACCAAGTCTACAGGACTACCATCCTCAAGGAATGGCATATCTTCTGTACGTACAACCTTTGATACGATACCCTTGTTACCGTGACGACCTGCAAGCTTATCACCCACCTGAATCTTACGCTTCTTAGCAATGTAAACCTTAGCCATCTGCAATACGCCTGATGGAAGTTCATCACCAATAGTGATAGCAAACTTCTTACGCTTCATCTCAGCATCCATCTGCTTGTACTTGCGGATGAAGTTCATAATCAACTTCTGTATAAGGAGGTTGGTATGCTCATCATCAGTCCAGCCATTTGATTGGATTCCCTCATAATCGAGGTTCTTCAATGCAGCAACAGTAAACTTGCTTCCCTTAGTGATAATCTCAGCATCAGAGTAGTCCTTAACACCCTCTGAAACCTTATCCTCAGTCAGTTCGAGCAACTTATCAACCAAGAGGTCCTTCAAGTCATTAATCTTTGCTTCCTGCTCCTCATCAATCTTAGCAAGAATATTCTTATCTTGACGCTTGCTCTCACGTGTCTTAATAGCACGGCTAAAGAGTTTCTTATCGATAACAACACCGCTCAATGATGGATTAGCCTTCAAAGAAGAATCCTTAACATCACCAGCCTTGTCACCGAAGATAGCACGGAGAAGTTTCTCTTCTGGAGAAGGATCGCTTTCACCCTTAGGAGAAATCTTACCAATCATGATATCACCTGGCTCAACACGAGCACCAATACGGATAATACCATTATCGTCAAGATCCTTAGTAGCTTCCTCGCTTACGTTAGGAATATCAGCTGTAAACTCCTCAACACCACGCTTAGTTTCGCGAACTTCGAGGGAATACTCATCAACATGAACAGAGGTCAATACATCCTCGCGAACCATGCGCTCAGAAATAACGATAGCATCCTCATAGTTGTAACCCTTCCAAGGCATGTAAGCCACAACAAGGTTACGACCCAATGCCAACTCACCGTTCTCTGTTGCATAACCCTCTGTAAGGATATCACCCTTCTTCACACGCTGACCCTTATCACAAATTGGACGAAGGTCTACAACCATGTTCTGGTTAGTACGACGGAACTTAGGAATGCGATACTCTTTAAGAGCAGGCTCGAAACTTACAAACTCCTCATCATCTGTACGATCATAGAGAATGCGAATTGTTGTAGCATCAACATACTCAATAACACCATCACCCTCCGCAGTAACCATCGTACGTGAGTCTTCACATACCTGCTTCTCAAGACCTGTACCAACAATAGGTGCATCATTATGAAGCAAAGGAACTGCCTGGCGCATCATGTTACATCCCATCAATGCACGGTGACCGTCGTCATGCTCCAAGAATGGAATCAAACCTGCTGAAACAGATGCAATCTGCTGTGGTGATACGTCGATAAGAGCAACAGAGTCTGGAGTAACTACTGGGTAATCAGCATCCTGACGACACTTAACAACATCACGGATAAATGTACCATCTGCATTCAATGGTGCATTACCCTGTCCGATAATCTGCTCTTCTTCCTCCTCTGCTGTCAAGAAGACTACATCCTTATTATCCATGTCCACCTTAGCATCCTTCACACGACGATATGGTGTAACGATAAAGCCAAGATCGTTAATCTTAGCATACATACAGAGTGATGAAATCAATCCGATGTTAGGACCTTCAGGAGACTCAATAGGACAAAGACGACCATAATGGGTATAGTGAACGTCACGTACCTCGAAACCTGCACGCTCACGAGACAGACCACCAGGACCAAGAGCAGAAAGACGACGCTTATGAGTTACCTCTGCCAATGGGTTGGTCTGGTCCATAAACTGACTCAATGGGTTAGTTCCAAAGAATGAGTTAATGACGCTTGATATAGTCTTTGCATTAATCAAATCCGTTGGCTGGAACACTTCGCTGTCACGAACGTTCATACGCTCACGGATAGTACGATTCATACGTGCAAGACCGATAGAGAACTGGTTAGCCAACTGCTCTCCTACAGTACGAACACGACGATTTGACAAGTGGTCAATATCATCAACCGTAGCATTTGAATTGATAAGGCTGATAAGATACTTAATAATCTCAATGATATCGTCCTTTGTCAGTACACGTACATCCATATCCGTTTCCAAATTCAACTTTTTATTGATTCGGTAACGACCAACCTCACCCAAGTCATAACGCTTGTCTGAGAAGAAAAGGTTTTGGAATACCTCACGTGCACTTGCATCATCAGCAGCATCTGCATTACGCAGCTGACGATAAATATAATTTACTGCCTCGATCTCTGAGTGGCTTGGATCTTTGGCAAGTGTGTTGAAGATGATAGAGTACTTACTTGCAGCATCCTCATCCTTATGTAGCAAGATTGAAGAAACTGAGCTATCAAGAATCTGATCAACATTGTCTTCTGTGATGATAGTCTCACGCTCTACAACAACCTCATTACGTTCTATAGATACAACTTCGCCTGTATCCTCATCAACAAAGTCTTCAGTCCAAGACTTCATGACATTACCAGCAATCTTGCGACCGATAGCTGCCTTCATATTCTTCTTATTCACCTTTACCTCTTCGCAAAGATCAAAAATCTGAAGAATATCACGGTCAGACTCATAACCAATAGCACGAAGCATAGTGGTTACAGGCAACTTCTTCTTACGGTCAATATAAGCATACATGACATTGTTTATGTCAGTAGCAAACTCTATCCATGAACCCTTAAATGGAATGATACGTGCACTATAAAGAACAGTACCATTAGCATGGACACCCTGACCAAAGAATACACCCGGAGAACGATGTAACTGAGAAACAACAACACGCTCAGCACCATTGATAACAAAAGTACCATTGCTGGTCATGTATGGAATTGTACCCAAAAATACATCTTGAATAAATGTACCGAAATCCTCATGATCTGGGTCAGTACAATACAGCTTCATCTTAGCCTTCAAAGGTACACTGTATGTCAAGCCACGCTCCAAACATTCATCAATAGAATATCTTGGTGGGTCAACATAATAATCCAGGAACTCAAGGACGAAATTATTACGCGTATCGGTGATAGGGAAGTTCTCTGCGAACACCTTATACAAACCGTCATTCTTGCGTTCCTCAGGCGGAGTATCCAGCTGTAAGAAGTCACGGAAAGACTTCAACTGCACATCGAGGAAATCCGGATATGGATACGGATTCTTAACGCTGGCGAAATTTACTCTGGGTTTATTTTCTAATGCCATAACTGAAATTAAATATTCAAATGTTTAAAGTCCAGTGGCGGACTAAAAAGGGGAAATCCCTATATATGTCAAAAGACACAAAAAGGTTAGGACTCACCTACTTGGTAAATCCTAACCGTATTTTTTTATTAATGTAAGGAAAAAGTAGAATTACTTCAACTCAACCTTAGCACCCTCAGCCTCAATAGCAGCCTTCAGGTTCTCAGCCTCAGCCTTAGCCATACCCTCCTTCAAAGTAGAAGGTGCACCGTCTACGAGGTCCTTAGCTTCCTTCAAACCGAGACCACAAGCCTCCTTAACAGCCTTAACAACCTTGAGCTTGTTAGCACCAGCGTCAACGAGAACTACGTCAAAATCTGACTTCTCCTCAGCTGCGCCACCTGCAGCAGCTGCAGCAGGACCAGCTACAGCAACAGCTGCAGCTGCAGGCTCAATACCATACTCGTCCTTGAGGACAGTTGCCAACTCATTTACTTCCTTAACAGTAAGATTTACTAACTCTTCTGCAATAGCTTTTACGTCTGCCATTTTATTCTAAATTTTTAATTTTTTGTTCTAAAAATAATATACCTTATTGACTTTATTAGATTTTTTACTCAGGACGCTCGCCTAAAGTCTTAAGCACACCATGGATGGTGCCAGCACCTGACTGGAGAGCAGAAACAACGTTCTTTGCTGGAGACTGGAGCAATGCCACAACGTCTGCAATAAGTTCGTTCTTGCTCTTGAGAGCTGCAAGTTCTTCGAGTTTGTCAGCACCAACAAACAGAGATTCCTCTGCGTAAGCTGCCTTAAGAGCAGGAATACCTTCCTTCTTATACTCCTTCAACAACTTTGCTGGTACATTAGCAGTCTGAGAAAACAAAACTGCTGTATTACCCTTCAAAGAACCATACAGTGGTTCAAAATCTACATCTGAAGCTTCAAAAGCTTTGTGAAGAAGGTTATTCTTCACAACAACCATATTGATTTCGCTCTTGAAACACTTACGGCGAAGAGAACTTGTAGCCTCAGCATTCAATCCAGTTACATCAACCAAATAGAAATGAGGATAGTTCTTTAACTTCTCACCGAGTTCAGCGATAATTGTATCTTTTACTTCTTTCTTCATTGTACAAAACTTTTAGAGTTATTCAGCTGATTTAGGATCAATCTTGACACCCTTACTCATTGTGCTAGAAATAAAGATACTCTTGATATATGTACCTTTAGCAGCAGCAGGCTTCAGCTTGATAACAGTAGAGATAAACTCCTTCGCGTTACCACAAATCTGCTCAGCAGTCATACTAACCTTACCGATTGAAGTATGGATAATACCAGCCTTATCAACCTTAAAGTCAATCTTACCCTGCTTAACGTCCTTTACTGCCTTAGCAACATCCATAGTCACAGTACCGCTCTTTGGGTTTGGCATCAAGCCACGAGGACCGAGTACACGACCCAAAGGACCTAACTTACCCATGCATGATGGCATAGTGATAATTACATCAATATCAGTCCATCCGCCCTTGATCTTTTCAACGTATTCGTCAAGACCAACATAATCAGCACCAGCTTCCTTAGCGGCAGCCTCCTGATCAGGTGTACAGAGACAAAGCACACGTGTAACCTTACCAGTACCATGTGGAAGTGACACAACGCCACGAACCATCTGGTTAGCTTTACGTGGGTCAACACCGAGACGTACATCAACATCTACAGAAGCGTCAAACTTAGTAGTGGTAATTTCTTTTACCAACTGTGATGCTTCTGCCAATGAATATGCCTTCCCTGCTTCAACCTTCTCAGCTACTGATTTCTGATTTTTTGTCAGTTTACTCATTTTTACTTTTGAAGTTTAAAATTATTTACCAGGGAAGTCCCCTTTTACAGTGATACCCATACTACGAGCAGTACCAGCAATAAGCTTCATTGCACTCTCTACTGTGAAACAGTTGAGGTCTGGCATTTTGTCTTCTGCGATAGCTCTTACCTGCTCCCAAGTTACGGATCCAACCTTTCTACGGTTTGGCTCTCCAGATCCACCTTTCACCTTAGCAGCTTCCATGAGCTGTACAGCTGCAGGAGGAGTCTTGATGATAAAGCTGAAAGACTTATCGTTGTAGTAGGTAATTACGACTGGAAGAACTTTACCAGCCTTGTCCTGGGTACGGGCGTTGAACTCCTTACAAAATCCCATGATATTAATACCCTTAGAACCCAATGCAGGGCCTACTGGAGGGGAAGGATTTGCAGCGCCACCTTTAATCTGTAATTTGATTAATCCAGCTACTTCTTTAGCCATTTCTTTTGTTAATATTAAAAATTAAACTATAGTAGAATAGTATCCGTAACAACACTATTCTTCTTTTGCGACTTGCATAAAACTTAGCTCCAATGGATTCTGACGACCAAAAATCATCACCATCACTTTCAGCTTATGCTTCTCGGCATTCACCTCTTCGATGATACCATGGAAACCACTGAAAGGACCATCAGTAACCTGAACAGTTTCACCAACCATATATGGTACATTCTGAACCTCTTCAAGTTCAGTATCTTCCACATTACCCAACAGACGATTAATATCCGCCTGGCGTACAGGTGATGGTTCAGACATACCTCCGAGGAATCCTAAGACATTAGGCATGAAACGCAACGTAGAAGCTACGTCAGGAGTCATATTGGCCTGAACAAGCACATAACCAGGGAGACTTAATTTCTCCTTGACAACACGCTTTCCATCTTTACGCACAGTTGCGTGTTTTTCCATAGGTAGTAAAACCTCAAAAACACGCTCAGCAAGTTTTTCGTTCAGACGTAATTGAGCATCGATATATTCTTTTACCTTTGCCTCTTTACCGCTGACAGCACGAAGAACATACCATTTCTTTTTCTGTATCTGCCATTTCCTAATGAATTATCTTGGATATACAAATTCCATTACGCGTTGGAACACAGAGTCCATTGCAAACACAACCAATGCAATGATAACGGAAGCAGAAATAACTACCATTGCACTATGTGTAAGTTGAGCACGTGATGGCCATGTAGTTTTATGCGCAAGTTCGTCGTAGCAAGCCTTGCAATAATTAACTATCTTATTAAACATAAAAATATTTTTCTTTTTGCACGGGTTGAAGGGCTCGAACCCTCGACACCTGGTTTTGGAGACCAGTGCTCTACCAACTGAGCTAAACCCGTAAGTTAGTTCCCGATTCCCAAGAAAATCGGGAACTATATCTTATAATATAAGATTACTGATTAGTTTACGTCTGGAAGGATCTCTGTGATCTGACCAGAACCTACTGTACGACCACCCTCACGGATAGCGAAACGAAGACCCTCGTTCAAAAGCAACCTTATAGATCAATACAACTTCAATCTCTACGTTGTCACCTGGCATAACCATCTCAACGCCCTCTGGGAGGTGGATTTCACCTGTACAGTCCATTGTACGGAGGTAGAACTGTGGACGATACTTGTTACCGAATGGAGTATGACGACCACCCTCTTCCTTCTTCAATACATAGATAGATGCCTTGAAGTGATCGTGAGGAGTAATAGCACCTGGGTGCACAACAACCATACCTCGCTTAACCTCAGCCTTATCGATACCACGGAGGAGGAGACCTACGTTGTCACCAGCCTGACCTGTTGGAAGGTTCTTACGGAACATCTCAACACCAGTGATAACAGACTTCTTGTCCTCACCGAGACCGAGCAACTGAACCTCATCACCTACCTTACAGATACCAGTCTCGATACGACCAGTAGCTACAGTACCACGACCTGTGATAGAGAATACGTCCTCAACAGGCATCAAGAATGGCTTGTCAATCTCACGCTCTGGCTCTTCAATCCAAGTATCAACAGTGTTCATGAGCTCCATTACAGAGTCAACCCACTTCTCAACACCATTAAGAGCACCGAGTGCAGAACCACGGATGATAGGAGTATCCTCCTCATAACCGTACTGCTCGAGGATCTCACGAACCTCCATCTCAACGAGGTCAAGCATCTCCTCATCGTCAACCATATCACACTTGTTCAAGAATACAACCAAGCGAGGTACGTTTACCTGACGAGCGAGCAATACGTGCTCACGAGTCTGAGGCATAGGACCGTCAGTAGCAGCTACAACCAAGATAGCACCATCCATCTGAGCAGCACCAGTTACCATGTTCTTTACATAGTCGGCGTGACCAGGACAGTCTACGTGTGCGTAGTGACGATTAGCTGTTTCGTACTCAATATGTGCAGAGTTAATGGTAATACCACGCTCTTTCTCCTCAGGAGCATTATCAATCTGATCGAAAGACTTAACATCTTCTGTACCGAAGCCCTTCTCGTGAAGAACCTTTGAGATTGCTGCAGTAAGAGTGGTCTTACCGTGGTCAACGTGACCGATAGTACCAATGTTTACATGCGGTTTGGTGCGCACGAATTCTTCTTTAGCCATAGCTTTTTCTTATTTAATATTAAATGAATAATCTGTGCTTTTTAGTTACACTAAATTAACAACAATAATAGCAGAGCTGTAACTGAGAGTTGAACTCAGGACCTCTTCCTTACCAAGGAAGTGCTCTACCACTGAGCTATTACAGCAAAACCATAGAGCGGAAAAACAGGGGCTCAAACCCGCGACCCCCAGCTTGGAAGGCTAGTGCTCTATCAACTGAGCTATTTCCGCAAATTACATTTTTCTGAAGTGGGTAGTGATGGATTCGAACCACCGAAGCTAGAAGCAGCAGATTTACAGTCTGCCCCATTTGGCCACTCTGGAAACTACCCGTCAGCAAATGCATCCCCCTTTCAAGGAGAGCCTCTTGTCGGATTCGAACCAACGACCCCGAGATTACAAATCACGTGCTCTGGCCAACTGAGCTAAAGAGGCATTACTTTGCAGCCGAAGGCTACTTGTCGTAAAACGGCTGCAAAGGTAAGACTTTTTATTTTAATCTCCAAAATATTTCAGAGATTTTTTAATGCTTTCTTTGTTTTTTCCTTAAACTTGGTGAGCTGAACCTTCATTGCATCTAAACACTGATCAATACCTTCTTCAAAAGTATCACAGGTTTTCTCCACAAATAAGGTATTACCAGGAACTACTACTGATAAACTTGTGGTTTTATTTAATGCTGTAGCAGGCTTCTCAACCTTCAATTGCACCTCTACTTTCTGAATGTCTTCGTAAGACTTTTCTAATTTTTCAGCCTTCTTGGTAATAAAGGCTTGTAACTTCTCGGTTGTGTCGAAATGAATCGACTGGATCTTAATTTCCATAGGTACCTCCGTTTTTTTAAAAAGGTTAAGCCCTTGGATGGGCATTTTTTTATAGACTTTCTTCAACTGCTCGAAAGTTGTATGAGTATAAATCTCTGTCGTTGACAGACTCTCATGACCAAGCAGTTTCTTTACACTTTCCAGTCCTGCTTCATGATTGAGCATTGCCGTGGCAAACGTATGGCGAAGAACGTGTGGCGAACGTTTTTTCAACGTTGACACCTTTGAAAGATTCTTCTTAACCAAAGTTCTTACCTGTGCAGTCGTCATCCTTTTGCCCTTTCTCTGTTTGAAAGAAAGCTATGGAATCACCTTTTACTGTCGTGTTGCGTACTTCTTGGTACTGAGCAAACACATCAGCAAGTTCCTTACCAAAGGGAACAATTCGTTGCTTATTTCCTCTTACCTGTTACTTTAATTTCACAAGTGACATTGTCAATATCTTTATCATCAAGACCAATCAATTCTGACAGACGAATACCCGTTACATAGAATGTTATAATTATAGTACGTTCGAGTACATCCTTATAACTATCTGTCCACATCTTAGAATCCAACAGCCTTTCCATTTCCGACTCCTTTAGGAATTGAGGGAGAGGCTTTTGCCTTTTAGGACCTTGAAGACCATGAACAGGGTCTTTTTCAATAAGTTTACGACGAAGTGCAAATCTATAGAAAGATCTCAGCGCACTGAGTCTTCTATTGACAGACGAAGCAGAATTGCCTCTATCCATCATGTACTCCATCCAATTTCTGACAATATCAGAGTCTATAGACTCCCAAGAGAGCTGAGGTTCAAGTTCCTTATAGAATCGTTCGAACTCAGTTAAGTCCTTACGATAGTTGATTACTGTCATCGAGGGAATAATTCCTTTCAAACTTAATGTAATCTAAGAACTTTTTCTACCATCGGCACATTGTCAAATCATTTATATGGCAACGAATTTACGGAAATTAATCCAAACCGCCAAATTTTTTTAAAGAAGATTTTACTCTTCTGCGTCGCGAAGATGCTGTACGTAAACGGCACGTTCCATCTTCAAGCGCTTCTTAACAGATGGTTTGTCAAACTGCTGACGAGCACGAAGCTCCTTAACAACACCTGTCTTCTCAAACTTTCTCTTGAACTTCTTGAGCGCGCGCTCGATGTTCTCACCGTCCTTTACTGGTACAATAATCATGCTTTTTGTTTTAAATTATTTATTAATTAAACATATGCAAAAGGGCATGACACCACTTTTGCGCCTGCAAAGTTACACTTTATTCTCCTAACTTCCAAACATTTGCGGATTTTTCCTACTTTCTTATAGATTAAAGAGGACACAAAAACAAGGTTATTAGGGGCTAAAGAGTACGCTGTTTAGGGGCTTTGAGCATATTTTTTGTTCTTCTGTTAAATGTGTGGATGCTTTCCGTATAGCTTTTATGGAAGAGCCGAAGTTACTCTATTAAAATAAAAGATCTTAGGAAACAATACCATAATAAGAAGAAGTATACATTTTGTGGTCTAATGACCTATTGGGGATTAATACTTCGAAGACCCACCGCATACGGCTTTGAAAAATCATTACATCTTTTCAGGGTTAAAACCTCTATAAATAACAGTAAAAACGCGTATAAGAAGCAGAACTGCAACTCAAATAAAATCAGATAGTTACAAAGTGGATCAAGAAAAGATGCCTAATTGGACTTCAAAAGGGCGTTACTAAGCGTCTTAAAGAGCACCTTTTGCAAGCCAATTAGGCATCTTTTAGAAGCCAAAAGAGCATGTATTGTTTCAGAGCGAAGTGAAAATAGTTTACAAACACTGATTAACAAGGGAATAACCTGTTTGTAAAAACGAATAGAAAATAGCATCTATTTTCATTTTCTGCATTTTATCTTGTAGTTTATTTCCCATTGTAAGACCATCTAATTGGATATAGTCATACCATCAAGTGTATAAGTCTTTATTCTACTTTACAATCCATTCATTTAATGGAAGAACCATTTTTATATCAACAGAACAAGCTGCTCTTTACAATACTACACCAACATTAGATTGGCAGAGTTGCCTTTCTCAACCATTCTTTCTCATTACCTTCTAAATATGGAGACAAACTTTCATAAACACGACGATGGTAGTTATTAAGCCACTCACGTTCCTCAGTACTCAGCATTTCAAGCACAATTGGAGCCGTGTCAATCGGTGCAAGCGTAAGTGTTTCAAACTTAAGAAAATCACCAAAGGCTGTAGATTCAGCAGGAACAATCAACAATGTGTTTTCTATACGCACACCAAATTTTCCTTCCAGATAAATACCAGGCTCATTAGTAACTGTCATTCCTGCTTGAAGTGGAGCAGGACGCCATTCCATTCGTATCTGGTGAGGACCTTCATGCACGTTCAGATAACTCCCTACTCCATGCCCTGTTCCATGCATGTAGTTATACCCTTCACGCCACATCGGTGCACGTGCAAGCGCATCAATCTGTGATCCACACGCACCTGCTGGAAAACGACACCTATCAAGTTGAATATGTCCCTTCAACACCAAAGTATAAACTCGACGCTGTTCTTCTGACAATTCACCCAAAGCAATAGTTCTTGTAATATCTGTCGTACCGTCTAAATATTGCGCTCCACTATCAATGAGCACCAAACCATGTGGCTGTACAGGAATATCCGTCTCTGGCGTTGCTTCATAATGTACAATAGCTCCATGCGCTTCATAGCCTACTATCGTGTCAAAAGAGATACCCTTAAACTTTGGCTGTTCTGCACGTAGAGCCGTTAAACGATCATCAAGTGAGATTTCCGTCTGTCCGCCAGCCTCAACAGCAGACTTTAGCCACGCAAGGAATTTACCACAGCCACACCATCCCGCAACATCGCAGCACGGAAGCCATCCTGCTCCACTTTGTTCTTTACAGCCTTCATACTGGCAATTGGAGAAACACCCGAGCACACCTTCTCAAAAGGCACTGCCGTTGCCAACGAATAGTTTGTAGAGGACATATCTACTAACAGCGATTTACCCGCATATAAACGAAGTCCCTCTACAACCGATTCATAAGCCTGTACATCTATATGTTCTGAAATCAAATAGGCTTTAACATCATCGGGAAGTTTTACATTATTTATATATAAAGTAATATTTTCGGGGGAAATCAATAGATAAGATACAAAAACAGGGTTACAGTGCACATCACTCCCTCGCAAGTTCAACACCCATGCAATCTCATCGAGAGCTGTTACCAATAATCCATCAGCACCACAATCTAAAAGATGCTTACGAACCCTACTTACCTTACTCGATGTTGATTCTCCAGAATATTCTAACGGATGAAGACTTACCATATTATCAGGAATTGCAGGTCTGTCCGTCCAAAGTTCAGCCATAGGGTCGGCATCTGTTCGCACAGTAATGTTCCCTTTTGTCGCCAACTCTTGTTCCATCGCAGCAACCTCTGCAAAAGAGTTTACATTCCCATCCAATCCAACCACAGCCTTTTCATAAGTAGACAGTTCACTTGCAAGCCATTCTGACACAGACGGAGTTCCCCCCACACGAAGCTTCATTAGCTGAAAGCCAGTACCGTTCAACTCCTTCTCAGCTGCAATAAAATAACGTGAATCCGTCCATAGCGCAGCATGTTCTAAAGTGACAACTGCCGTTCCTGCCGACCCACTAAAGCCTGATATCCACTCACGGCTCTTCCAATGGTCAGCTACATATTCACTGTTATGGGGATCACTACTTGGGAAAACAAAAGCAGTAAACCCATTCTCTTTCATCCAGGAGCGTAATCTGCCAACACGCTCATTAATTGTATGTGTCATATCGTTGTTTTTAAGGTTTAATCTTAAGAAATCTCATTTACTATCGAAGTAACTTATACAAATCCTCCCTTCCTTTGTAAAGCAACTTTGTTTACGCTGCTAAGTTAAACAATAAATTCAGAACTTCCAAGACAAGCCGACTAAGAATTAATCGATTTGATAGACAGACTTTGCAAAGCCTCTACTTTTTATAATAAATAACACATTTATTCTAAAATATCTTTCTCACATGCTCATTTTTTTCGTAACTTTGCCGTATCGATATAAAAGAGAATTTAACTTTTAATTAAATATCTATTATGAATTATTTAACAAACGAAAAACTCGTTATCGTCGGTGCTGGCGGTATGATTGGTTCTAACATGGTTCAGACCGTTCTCACACTCGGTCTCACTCCTAACATCTGTCTGTACGATATCTATGAGCCAGGCGTTCATGGTGTATTTGACGAGATGGAGCAGTGTGCTTTCCCAGGTGCTAACCTCTCTTACACCGTTGACCCTGCTGAGGCATTCACTGGTGCTAAGTACATCATCTCTTCTGGTGGTGCTCCTCGTAAGGAAGGTATGACACGTGAGGACTTGTTGAAGGGTAACTGCAAGATTGCAGCTGACTTCGGTGAGAACATCAAGAAGTACTGCCCAGACGTTAAGCACGTTGTTGTTATCTTCAACCCAGCTGACGTTACAGCATTGACAGCTCTCATCCACTCTGGTTTGAAGGCTAATCAGCTCACATCACTCGCTGCACTTGACTCTACTCGCTTGCAGCAGGCATTGGCTCACGAGTTTGGCGTACAGCAGGATAAGGTTACTGGTGCACACACATACGGTGGTCACGGTGAGCAGATGGCTGTATTCGCTTCTAAGGTTAAGATCGATGGCAAGCCATTGGCAGAGATGGGTCTTTCTGCAGAGCGTTGGGAAGAGATTAAGCACCACACTGTACAGGGTGGTTCAAACATCATCAAGCTTCGTGGCCGTAGCTCATTCCAGAGCCCAGCTTACAATGCTGTTAAGATGATTGAGGCTGCTATGGGTGGTGAGAAGTTCACCTTGCCTGCAGGTTGCTACGTTAACGACGAGAAGCTCGGCTTCAAGAACGTTATGATGGCTATGCCTACAACTATCGATGCTACTGGTGTTCACTACGCTGAGCCAACAGGTACTCCAGAGGAGATGGCTTCTCTTCAGGCTTCTTACGAGCACCTCTGCAAGATGCGTGACGAAATCATCGGTCTCAACATCATCCCAGCTGTTGCTGAATGGAAGAACGACAACGCGAATTTGTAAGATAGTTGACGAGTTGACAAGTTAACGAGTTATCTGATTACAAAGCAAAATATAAAGAGGGTGTGGCAAAATGTACACATCCTCTTTTTTATTGTACAAGGCTAAGTTAGTTGACGAATTAACAAGTTATCTATGTTTAGGTTCTAATACCAGAGTAATAAGAATTATACATATTGTGGTCTAATGACCGATTGGGATTTAACAGACAGGAAAGATTTTATTATAGTGCTATTCTTAACTTCATCGTACATACACATATCTTACAAGAATATTTTTATTTCAATTTCCTGTCACTTTTAACACTTTATTTATTCCCTCTGTAAACTAACAAGTTAAGCACATACAACAAAATGACAGCAGTGACAGCAAATAGCATTTCAACAATTGCCCAAGCAGCTCCACAAACTAAATGTGTATCCACACTAAACATCTACTGTTCCCGTTATCTGATTACAAAGCAAAATAAAAAGAGGATGTATCAATTTTGACACACCCTCTTTTCTATTGTACAAAGCTAAGTTAGTTGACGGGTTAACAAGTTAACGAGTTAACAAGTTATATGTTTACAAAGCTAAATTACTTCTCAAAGCTATGGAAGAAACAAGGGTTACCCTTTACCTGAAGGATAGGACCTGATACTTCTTTCGTATCTGGATTGTAAGTGTAGAAGCCTGTAGCCTTCTTATTAGCACTACCGAAGACTATCAAATTCTTATGCTTAGCAACAGCAATACCTTGAGGATTGGAAATCTCCATACCATTGATAAGCGTCATTGTATTTTGCTTCAAATCAACAACGATTGGAACAGATGTAAAGCTGAGGTATGGATTTGTCAGACCATCAGGAGCAAGTGCAAAGGAGTTTCCATAAATATATAGTAAACCCTTACCCGCATAACACATAGCTGCGATATAGTGTCTTAAGTAAAAAATATGTATTCAACTATCGATGCAAAGGTATTAATATTCTATAGAGCGTGCAATACCTAAAAGTTAGTAAACCAACTGACAACATACAAGTCTATTCTTAGAATAAATGTGCGTATGAGTAGTTTGATTCATGCTTAGCACCATTGGTGCGGAGCATGAGCACCATATGTGCGGAGCATCAACACAAGATTTGAAGATGGTATATAAAAAACATCATAACCTATGGCAAGCCACGAACAAACGATTAATACACATAATATATGCCTAATAGCACTAATAGGAAACAGAGCGTATTGCTTATTATAAGCAAAAGAAGAAAAGATCAAGAGTGTTACGAACGAAAATAACATCTAAATCTTAGTTGACAAAAAATACTTATTTCCTTTCTAAAAACCAGTCAAAAACACACTAATAAAAACCTATAAAAAAAGAAAACAAAAATAGTATTGCAACTTTCTGTATCAGAAATAGAGATTACACTCTGACATCACCCCACCAAGCTACGTTCCCCCTCGAATCCTATAAGAAGGAGCATTGCAGAAAGAAAACTGACAAAATATGACTCATCAAAAAAAATTGTTACTGTCATAGTTGAAGAAGTTGCTACGAAATCGTTTATCTTAATGATACAATCAAAAGCAATAAGAGATTCGAAACACATAGAGCATATACATAGACTTTCTAAAATTTAATCAGTGACCTATGTTAGAAGGTATCTGAATGTTACGATAGGTTACACCATATCCTAACCAATAACCAATACCTCCACTAATATTTGTTGGTAAATTCTTATTACTATTAAAAATGGGGTTGCGTCCCTCAACATAGTAATCTTCAAATGCTTTCCAATATTGATATCCTACGGAGTCTATATGGCAGAACTTTAGGATTACACCATTACCTGCATTAAAAAATGGATTTTCCATAGGATGAACAAGATTTGATCTACCATTATAAACCATTACATTGGCATACTCTCCTATAACTTCATCATTAAAGGTACCGAAGTATGAACTTACAAACGTAGAAGAATTTTTCTTTGTTAAGACAAAGAACTTGTAGTAATCCTTTTGTTGTGGATTATCATGAAATGAAACTTTAACACCGTATTTTGCAGGATTCTTTTCTCCCTCTATAAACTGTAGGTTATCAATTTCAACAGGCGGAAGAATAGTTGCCTTTGCATTAGCATGAAATTGTTCATAATCAACCTGTAGCGTATATGTCTTACCTATTTCACCCTTCATATCAGTGGTTGTATAGATAAAAGGAGGGTTATAACTCTTGTCATATTTACCTATGAGAACAACCTTCTTATCTCCATTATCAATAGTAACCTTCGCCCACTTAATAAGAAATTGATTTAGAGAATCCACGCTGTGATGCTCTCTGCTTATCGGAACAGTGGTTGTTAGTTGTACGATAGGATAATTGTCATTTTCAACCCAACCTTCAACAACCAACAATGGAGTAGCCTCTTCTATCTCTGTCTGATAACAGGAGCTAAATAAGAAACTTATAATAATGAAAAAAAACAGTTTGCGCATATTCAGAACTTTATATAATAACTAATAGAAGGAAGAAATGGCAAATGTGATGGTAAGGTGCGAACCGGCTCGTACGAGTAATCTTTTTCATTGAATTTGAGACGCCAGAAGATATCATTATTTCTACAGTTTGCATTGTATATGGACAGATTAACTCCACTCTCAAATCCTGTCTTTCTTTGAAAAAGATAACTAACTGATACATCTAGACGAATATATGTGCTCAATCTGGCACTATTATATTCTGAAAGCTGTGTGATAAGATTCGCATTCTGTAAGTAAAAATAACGCGGAGGAGTAAACGGAGTTCCTCCCGCCCACACCAATGTTGTTCCAATCTGCCAGTGTTTGTCAATATCCCAAGTGGCAACAGCATTAAATTCATGTATTCTTTCGTGACTTGCAGGGTAAGTACCACCAAGTAATGTACCTGGATAATGACGCAATGCACGCCCCCAAGAGTAACTGAGCCACCCCATTATATTTCCCGTCCGTTTTTCCAACATTACATTTAAGCCATAGTTGACACCTTTACCTCTTACTATTTTTTGATTAAAATCATAAGTATTCTGTATATAATCAAAGACTGATCCAATGAATTCCATTTGATGATACAACCGTTTATAATACAATCCCACTGTCAACTGAAACTGTTGTTGACTAAGAAAAGTCTTATATTCAGTTGATACTCCATAGGCATATTGTGGCTGATTGTTTTTGTCAGCTGACACCCAAAACTCTGTTGGCATATTGAGAGAAGTGAATCCTGTCCGGAAAAGATACTGATGCTTCATGCTTGCAGTGAGCCTAAATTGTCCAAAACATGATGTCCATAACACCGATAGTAGCGGATCTGTACTTAAAAAAGGCTTCTTTAGAATAGTGTACAGATTATTTCTGACACCTATAAGCAAATTGACATTTTGCATTAGAGGCAATTTATAGTTGCCCCATAAACTTAATTCATGACTATGCTGTTGCGTTGCTGACGTGGTTTTAATCTCAACATCTCCCTCCATTGACGGACTTTGGGGATGTATATTATGCACTAACCATTCCCACCCAACTGAGAAACGTTGCTTATTCAGACTTATTTATATCCAAGATCACAAATACTAGAAGGAATGACACCCCTTAAGCCCTCTTTGAAAAGGAGTAATTTATTTTGGTAAGAAGTGACATAAGCTGTTTGTAGTAACGTCGTTCGTTCCTTCTCATAATGCCAATTTAGCGATAAAAGATTATTACTCCAATTAATTTTTGAGTCCGTGTCGAATACGTTATCACCATATTTCACAACATCACCACCATTATAGATGTTCAGCCAAAATGTGTTTTGCTTGTTTGGACAATAGGTCCAATTAATATTTAAATCATGGAAAGAATATCTAAAACTACCATAATCAGTTTTCAACCAATTACCATAAAGAAGATTGATATATGCATATCTCGTTGAAAAAGTGAATTCCGACTTACTTCCTATGGGTAGACGAATAGTTCCCTGAGAAGAGAGTAGACCTGCAGAGAACTCTCCCGTTATTTTATTGGAAAAGGTCGTAGGACGTTGTAAATCGATGAAGCCACCAATCCGATTGCTTGACGCTGCAGAATAAGCAGAACTTGAAAAGTATAACTTACTAAAATGAGAAGTATTAAAAACGGAAAAAATACCCAATAAGTGTTGCACATTATATATATGCACCCCATCAATACTAATGTTATTGTGTGAATTGTCACATCCTTGTATATGCAGACCTGCATCGAGTTCAGTATTTGTTTGCACACTTGGAAGAAGCTGCGTAAAACGTATAGGATCAACGTTGCCAACTATCTTCGGCATTTTATCCAATAGTGAAAGATCAATCCTTGTAGCCCCTAAACTATCATACATTATCTTACTCTTTGTTTTATATCCTATCACTTCAACTTCTTTTATCTTTTCATAACGCATGGTATCACTATCTTGAGCATAAAGAGAAAAAGAGAAAGAGAGAATATAAAGTAAAAAGAGTTGTTTTCTCATATTCTTATAAATGATAGTTCGTAAGGTTTATGTAGTATAACATACGAAATGTCTGTAATAGATGCTGTTGTAAAATAAGCATCTATTACAAGACAAATATAACCCCAATTAATTAAACTGGAATAGTGAACGCATGGTATTTACCATATTGTTTATCTCCCTAAACACATCTGGGAAAGCATTTTTCGTAAAATATTCACTCATAGCATAAGCAGTTTCGTCGTTAAATTGTATTGCAGGTTCGACATACCAAATTTCATCATTGCTAACGTAATTACGCTTTTCACTAAATGCTTTTAGTAATAGCCTTGCAACCTCACTCTTATTATTATTCATGTAAACATTCAAATTTAACTGCTCGTTTGCATCCCTAGTAGCTTCTTTGAACTTTCTTTCGTTATAATAAAATCCACGATTATTCTCTAAATCTTTATAGATTTCAGAGAATCTAGAGCCATCTTTGCAAGCACCTTTTATCTGTATTTCACCAAGTAAATCTACGTTAACATTGACTGTACCTACACTTTCTATTCGTTCATTACTTAATCGACCTACGGCATTTACATTTGCTTTAACTAGAGTTTTACCATCAGACCTTACTTCAAGATTTACTTCTGCCAATCCAGGACCTTTATAATAGGCACGTTTTACATTTACCTCGTATGCTCTAAACCGTGTCTCGCAATTCACCTCCATAACATCAATTGTAGGATTTAGTTCACCTTTTGTTTTTAGAGTTGTTTGAATATTAGTTCTTACTAGGTCCTCTCCACCCTGTTTCAAAAGTAATGTAATGTTTTCAGGCACTACAACCTTGTTTTTATATGTAGTAGTAGTAGAGTGATAATATCCCCACTCCTTATACACGTCATTGAAATATTTAGAATTAACTTCTGTACTCTTGCCACTTGTCGATAAACTTAAAAGACACTCCTTGTTATCTTTATCTTCAAATTGAAATTCAAGCACCTCAGCATTCCTTGTGCGCTTCCACACACCATCCTTAAATTCGAAGTGTCCCTTAAACCTACTTGCATCTATGATACGTGCATATTCCTTCTCATTTGGTTTGCCCGTTTCAATACTTTGGGTGAGTGATTCTACTATATCATCAGCCCATCTCCTCACATTCGCAACCTTCTGATTACTTAAATAGTAGTGATTTAGACGATATGTGATAGCATCTAATTCTTTAAAATCATCAGTATGAATAAATCCAATGATTTTCTTTGCAGTGGTTTCAATCTGCTTCTTCTGAGTTTCTGGTGTCTGTTGATTACCACCACCTTGATTTATTTTACCCGTCTCAGGGCGATTAGGTTCTTCATTAGAGCCATTCGAACCACAACTTGATACACCAAAAGACAAAACTGCGCCTATGAGGAGGCATACTAAATAGCTAAGTTTCTTCATTTCTTTTTTTATTTATGTAAGACATATTTCCATTTTTATCTAAGTTCTAGTCATTTTGTGATTATAAGATAGTTTTTTTAGTCTTTAACAAATCTTTATTGGCTACAAAGTTAATTAAAAAAACTCAAAAATTTACAACTCATTAATGATTATTTTTTTGGTTCTTCCGTTAAATGTTTAGATTGTAAATAGAATAAAGACTTACACACTTGCATAATTTTATAACTCCATATTATATGGGCTTGCAAAGGAGAACAAACTACAAAATAAACAAAAATAGATACGATGTCTATACGTCTTCTACAAACAGTCTAGTCTCATTTTACCGATATTCGTAAACTATTTTCACTCAGCTTAAAACCAACACATGCTCTTTTGGCTTCTTAAAGACGCCTAATTGCCTTGCAAAAGGTGCCCTTTTGAGCTCCTACTAACGCCCTTTTAAAGTCCAATTAAGCACCTTTTTCTTATACTACTTTATAACCAACTGATTTCTTGTTGATTGCAGACTTTCTTTTTTATATGTGTTTTTGTCCTTATTTATAGAAGTCTTATTTAATTTTATGTAATGATTTTTCAAAACCCCATTTGGAGTTTCCAGCATATTAAAATGAATGGGGTTTTCTATATTAGAATATGACAACAAAATAGGTAGTTGGACAATATTGGCTATGTTTTTTTAATGATAAACTATGGCTCTTCCATTAAAACGATACGAAAAGTGTCCACACTTTAATGCAAGAATCAAATAAAATCGTATCAAGTACCTATTATGACTTGATACGATTTTATTCACTTAATACTTATTTTGGGTTTAAACTTACTTCTGTCTGAATCTTTCAGCCTGACTCTGAATCAAATCGGTATCCTCGAAATAGTTAATCTGCATAGCTGCACGTACCTCATCCATTGTCTGGGCAGCGGTTTCGCGTGCTTCCAATGAACCCTTTTTGAGGATATTATAAATCTCTGGAATATCCTGTTCGTACTCACGACGGCGCGCACGGATTGGGTCCAACATCTTGTTCAATACACTATTGAGCAACTTCTTACACTTCATATCACCGATACCACCAGCTGTATAAGCCGCTTTCAACTCATCAAGGTTCTGGAACTCTGGCCAGAACTCCGCGAAGTCCTCATCGGTTGAGAAGGCATCAAGGTAAGTAAACACAGCATTACCCTCAACATGACCTGGGTCAGACACATTCAAATGAGTTGGGTCAGTGTACATTGTCTTCACCTTCTTCCATACGGTGTCAGCGTCGTCAGAGAGATAGATACAGTTACCAAGACTCTTACTCATCTTCTCCTTACCATCTGTACCAGGCAGACGACGTGCCGTAGCGTTCTCTGGCAACATAATAGCAGGCTCAACGAGTACTGGTGCATAAATCTGATTGAAGCGACGTACGAGTTCACGTGTCAACTCCAACATAGGCTCTTGGTCCTCACCTGCAGGCACAGTCGTAGCCTTGAAGGCTGCAATGTCAGCTGCCTGAGAAACAGGATAAGCAAAGAAGCCCATTGGGATATTAGCTTCAAAGTTGCGCATCTTAATCTCAGTCTTCACCGTTGGATTACGCTGAACACGGCTTACGCTGACAAGATTCATCAAGAAAGTGGTCAGTTCGGCTATTTCAGGAATCTGACTCTGTATGTAGAGTGTACATTTCTCTGGACTCAAGCCAGCAGAGAGATAATCTAAAGCTACCTCAATAATATTCTGTCGAATCTTCTCTGGGTTGTCAGCATTATCTGTCAATGCCTGTACGTCTGCCATAAAGACAAACATCTTATCGTAGTCTCCGAGGTTCTGAAGTTCCACACGACGGCGGAGAGAACCCACGTAGTGACCCAAGTGAAGTTTACCTGTAGGGCGGTCACCTGTTAAAATAATCTTTCCCATGTATATATTTCTGTTTTATTCGTTATGTGTATCGTTGAAGTTACTCATCGTGTCCTGATACAGCAATGGTATCTGCGTCTTCTTCTGGCTGTTCTTCAACTTGCTCTTCTTCCTTCTGCTCAGGCTCTGCTGGGGCTGTTGCCACAGTATCAACAGATGGAGTTTGCTCTACTTGAATAGGAGATTCATATGGAATCGTATCATTAGGGATGCTATCAGTCACAGGTGTTTCTGGCGAAGAAGAGCCGAAAGTGAAATAAGCACCTACACCACCAGCCAATAGAAGTAGACCGATAACAACGCCCAAAGGATTGCATTGCTATCTTTCTTGTGCGTTTCTCCTTGTACCTGCTGCGTTTGTGAGGTAAAACCTGTAGGTTGTTCATACTGCTGACCAGCACTCACCAAAGGCAATGTAACCTCCATGACACCTTGACAATGAGGACAAGTACACTCGATTGTCTGTCCTTCTTCAGCCTCAACAATAAACTGTGTTCCACAGTTATCACACGTTATCTGATATTTCATAACTTTACGTTGCTTAGAACTTTATTTGTAGCACCAGCCAAACTCTCGACATAAGTACCTGCCAAAGAACCACAAGCAGAGCGATATTCTTCATCTTCAGCTAAGTGATTCATCAACAAACTAAAACTTTCAAAGTCGAAAACTTCAAAGCCACCACCATCACGCAAGAGTCCTTGTGCTTCTGCAAAATGCTTGTTATTAGGACCAAAGAGAACTGGCATATCCCACACAGCAGCCTCAAGAACATTGTGGATTCCTACACCAAAACCACCACCGACGTAGGCAACATCACCATAATGATAAATCGAAGACAACAAACCAAAACAGTCGATAATCAATACATCTGCATCAGCAACATTCTCTTCTGTTGCCTGTGTGTAGCGTATTACCTTCTTATCCTTTATCAGTGAGAGGATAGTCTTTAGATGATCTTCTCCGATAACGTGCGGTGCAATAATAAGTTTCCAGTCCCTATTCTCATTAAAGTACTTAAGGAAGATTTCCTCATCAGGCTGCCATGATGATCCAGCCACAAAGACTTTCTTTCTATCAGTAGCATCCCTATTGACGAACTTCTCCACCAATGGCAGTCTCTTGCTTGCCTCCTTGATTTGCAGAACACGGTCGAAGCGAGTATCACCCACAATAACAGCATCAGAGATTCCTATCTTATTCAGGAGTTCCTTGCTCTCCTCATTCTGAACAAAGAAACGGCTAAAGCACTTTAAAACACGACCATAACCACGACCATACCACTTAAAGAAGATTTGATCTGGACGGAAAATGCTTGACACACTATAGACTGGTATATCACGATACTGCAGGATATGCAGGTAATTATACCAGAATTCATACTTGATAAAGAACGCCATGACAGGACGAACTGCACGTAGAAATCTGCGTGCATTGCCCACCGTATCTATAGGAAGGTAGGTGATGATGTCTGCGCCCTCATAATTCTTCCTCACCTCATAACCTGAAGGAGAAAAGAAAGTAAGCAGAATCTTATATTGCGGATAGTCTTTCGTATCTGCTCTATCAAAGGGCGACCTTGTTCGAACTCGCCCAATGAAGCAGCATGAAACCAAACATATTGAGCGTCTGGCTCCACCTTCTCACGTAAAATCCGCACAGCCTCCTGTTCTCCTCGCCACATCTTACGTAGCTTTTCATTGAAAAGACTACCCACAGCGATACCAAACTGGATGACATACATTATTATATTATACATACTCGGCTCAATTAATTTAGCCTTTCAAGGTGCTTATCCCAACACCTCAATAGCCTTCTGCATACGCTTCAAGGTTTCCTCTTTGCCAAGGAAGGCAGATATATCGAACATTCCAGGACCCTTACCAATACCAACAAGGGTGAGTCGGAATGCGTTCATGATATCACCGAGCTTATAGCCTTTGTCCTCTACCCACTTCAAAACAATAGGTTCCTGACCTTCGACACTGAAGTCTTCTATTCCCTCCAAGACATCAGCAAGCTCGCTCATCTGCTGTGCAGAATATTCCTTCCAACGTTTCTTAACAGTCTTCTCATCATAGCTTGTTGGTGCAATGAAGAAGAAAGAGCAAAGCTCCCAAAGTTCTTTCACGAAGCTAACACGGTCTTTCATCATGTGTACAACCTGTGTTACCTGCTCCATAGTAGCCTCGATGCCATTATTAGCTACGATTGGTGCAAAGAGTTGTGCTATCTCATCATCAGACTTTTGGAGGATGTATTCGTGGTTAAACCACATACCCTTCTGATAGTCAAACTTAGCTCCACTCTTTGAACACTTCGTGATATCAAATGCTTTTACGAGTTCCTCAAGCGAGAAGAGTTCCTGTTCTGTGCCAGGGTTCCAGCCCAAAAGTGCCAAGAAGTTGACTACTGCCTCTGGGAAATAGCCACTCTCACGATAGCCAGAACTTACTTCACCTGTCTTAGGGTCGTGCCACTCCAATGGGAACACAGGGAAACCAAGGCGGTCACCATCACGCTTACTGAGCTTACCCTTACCCTCTGGCTTCAACAACAAAGGCAGATGGGCAAAGCGTGGCATACTATCTTCCCAACCAAAGGCACGATAAAGCAACACATGTAACGGTGCACTTGGCAACCATTCCTCACCACGAATAACGTGAGAGATTTCCATCAAGTGATCATCAACGATGTTTGCAAGGTGATAAGTTGGTAATTCGTCTGCACTCTTAAACAAAACTTTATCATCAAGGATATCTGTCTTGATGCAAACATCACCACGAATCATATCATTAACATGAACTTCCTCACCTGGTTCTATCTTGAAACGAACAACATATTGTTGGCCATCTTCTATCAGACTTTCAACTTCCTCCTTTGGCATTGTCAAAGAGTTACGCATCTGCAGACGAGTGTGTGCGTCGTACTGGAAGTTTTCAATTTCCTTACGCTTCGCATCCAACTCCTCTGGAGTATCAAAAGCAATGTATGCCTTACCAGCTTCTAAAAGCTGATTGACGTACTTTTTATAAATATCACGACGTTCACTCTGACGATAAGGACCATGTTCGCCACCAAAGCTAACACCCTCATCAAACTTAATACCTAACCAATCAAAAGAGTCGAGGATATATTCCTCTGCCCCTGGAACAAAACGATTAGAGTCTGTGTCTTCAATACGGAAGATAAGTTTGCCGCCATGTTGACGAGCGAAAAGGTAGTTATACAAAGCAGTACGCACACCACCAATATGCAAAGGACCTGTTGGACTTGGAGCAAAACGCACTCTCACATTTCTTTCTGCCATTGTCTTAAATATTATATTTTCCTGCAAAATTAATGCTTTTTTTTGACTATCCGCTATATTTTTAGTATTTTCGCAAGTTGTTAGAGGATTACGCAACAAGTTACAACAGCTTGTTATAACATTTACGAAACAATATATAAGATGATAAGATTCAAAAACATAAGCAACCCCTATTGGCGGAATATGGTCTCAAGAGTAGCCTTGATCATCGTTGCCGTCGTTTTGATAGTGCTATTTTTACCCCGTACACAAGGTAAACTTTTCCATTATGACGAAGGAAAACCATGGATGTACGGACAGTTGATTGCTAAGTTTGACTTCCCTATCTTTAAGACTGATGCTGCGTTGAAGGTTGAGAAAGACTCTATCACAAAGCATTTCCAGCCTTATTACAACATTAACCAAACGGTTGAACAGAAGAAGATTGAACAGTTTAAGCAGGCATACAAGGATGGTATACCAGGCTTATCAAAAGACTATGTCGATGCGATTGCCCACCGGCTACACGAAATCTATGAGGCTGGAGTCATTGATCCACAACAGTACTCTACACTTGCCAAGGACAGTAACCATTACATCCGTGTCGTAACTGGTAAGCAAGCAGTAAGTGTACCTATCAATAAGACCTACTCTACTCTCGGTGCCTATGAGCAGCTTTTCATGGACCCTTTGTTAGGTCCGAAGCGTTCCATACTTCAGCAATGTAATCTTAACGACTACATAGAGGCAAACCTTGTCTATGACAAAGACCGCAGTGAGACGGAGATGAACGACATGCTAAGTCTTATTCCGCAGGCTTCAGGCATGGTACTGGAGGGACAACGCATCATCGACCGTGGTGACATTGTCGATGCAAAGACCTATCGTGTGCTTAATTCCTTTGAACAAGCAATGGAGAAACGCAAGGCTACTGAAGACGAGATAACATCTACCTTCATCGGGCAGACCATCTATGTCCTAATCTTCATTTGCCTTTTCACACTCTACTTGGCACTTTTCAGAAAAGATTATTTTAATAAACCACGTTCTATCTCACTACTTTATGTGATGATAGTCATCTATCCTATCCTCACATCCTTAATGATGGAGCATAACATTCTGAGTGTGTATATACTTCCATTCAGTATGGCTCCGATATTCTTCCGTGTGTTTATGGACTCACGAACAGCCTTCATAGGACACATGACAATGGTGCTTATCTGTGCGGTGGCTGTCAAATATCAATACGAATTCATTATCGTACAGTTTGTTGCTGGCCTCGTGGCGATTTATTCTTTGCGCGAATTATCAAAGAGAAGTCAAATCTTCCTTACCGCACTCCTTGTCACAATTGCCTCAGCAGCAGTGTACTTATCGCTCCAACTCATACAGGCAGACGATTTCTCGAAGCTTGATCGCACCATGTATTACCACTTTGCTGTCAATGGCTTCTTCCTTCTCTTCACTATCCACTGATGTTGGTCATTGAGAAGACTTTCGGCTTCGTATCTACCGTAACAATGTTTGAGTTGTCAAACACAAACAATGAACTGCTACGCCGACTCAGTGAGGTTGCTCCTGGTACCTTCCAGCACTCTATCACGGTTGGTAATCTTGCCACAGAAATAGCCAGTAGAATCGGTGCAAAGGGTCAGTTGGTACGTACTGGTGCGCTCTATCATGACATTGGCAAGATGCTCAACCCTGCATTCTTTACCGAGAATCAGGCAGGCATCAACCCACATGACAAGCTAAACGACCTTGAGAGCGCACGTATCATCATCAGCCATGTAACGGAAGGTCTGAAACTTGCAGAAATACAACCTCCCACGTGAGATTAAGGAGTTTATTACCACCCATCATGGTGCTGGACTTGCTAAGTATTTCTACATACACTACAAGAATGAACATCCAGATGAGGAGGTCAACGAAGACTTATTCCGTTACCCTGGACCAAATCCTTTCACACGCGAACAGGCTATTCTTATGATGAGTGATACCGTCGAGGCTGCTTCACGTTCTCTACAGGAATACACCGAAGAGAGTATCAGTGGATTAGTAAACCGACTCATTGATGGTCAAGTTGCTGATGGAAACTTCACGGATTGTCCTATCACATTCCGTGACATCACCGCTGCTAAGGCTGTACTTATCGAACGTCTGAAAGCGATGTATCACACTCGTATTCAGTACCCACAGTTGAAAGTATAGAAGTTTGAGGACAACCATAAGGCTGACTCCTCTCCCCTTCCTTTCCAAAAGGAAGATACATAAACGCAAAGAGACCTCACTAAGTTACAACAATAGTAACATAGTGGGGTTTCTTTTTAGGAGCTTCAATCATTTGAAATGATAAGGCTTACCTCTTAAGCTTAGAACTTTGACATGATGCCACACAGAAAAAAGGAAAACACGGAAGAAGATTTAAAAAGTAATAGAAGGAACGAAGGCACCATCGATACATAGAGAAAGCAGAGGTTATTAGCCTGTTTTCTTTGATACTTTAGTGTTTAAGACTTTAGAATTTTCTTTACAAAACAAGTCATAAAAAGACAGGAAATAAGGCTAAAATTGAGCACCAATAACACCTTTGTAAGTTATTCGCTATCAAGCCTTTGCGAAACTGCACTTCAAAAGGTGCTTAATTGGACTTCAAAAGGGCGTTAGTTAGACTCCAAAAGGGCATCTTTTGCAAGTTAATTAGGCATCTTTAAGAAGCCAAAAGAGCATGTATTGGTTTTGAGTGGCATAAAATTAGTTTACAAACACCTGTGATGTAGGAATCAAGTTATATGTAGGAAACAGATAGACATAGTATCAAATCATTTTTTATCTTTTAGCTTATCACTCTCTGCAAGACCATCTAATATGGCATAGTAATACCCTGCATATAGATAAGTCTTTCTTCTATTCCCATTCTATTCATTTAACGACATAACCTTATTTCAGCCCTTTAACTACCTAATTAACGCTGCACATTTTAACTAAAAATGAGAAAAAAACAAACGAAAAATTTGGAAGTTTAGAACAATATTCATAACTTTGCAACCAAAAATATATAAGTTTTATATACACTTACGAATCAACAATGAAGTATCAGAAGACTGTCCTTGCAGCTGCATTACTCGCAATGGCAACAACAACACAAGCCGGAGGATTGCTTACAAACACCAATCAGAGCATCGCATTTAATCGTAACTTTGCACGTGTTGGTGCAATTGGTATTGACGGTGTTTACTTTAACCCTGCTGGTGTAGCTTTCCTTGACCAAGGTTTTCATCTCTCTCTCTTAACTTCCAGAACGTATATCAGACACGTGAGATAACATCTACTTTTAGTGTGCCTGCATTAGCTAATACTCCTTATGAGTATCCTTTCAAGCTAAATGGTGGCAATACAACTGATGGCAGTAAGTTCTATCAAGGTAAGGCTTCTGTGCCTATCCTCCCATCTTTCCAGGTGGCATATAATAAAGACAAATGGAGTTTTCAAGCTGGATTTGGTTTAACCGGTGGCGGCGGTAAGGCTGCATTCAACGACGGTCTTCCTACATTTGAACGTCCAGTATCGCTTCTCCCTGCACTTATCAATCAGCAGTTGCCTACCTTCTCGGCACTACTTGGACAGCAGGAAACGCCTGCAACCAGCTATAGCCTTCAAAGCTATATGAGCGGTCAGCAGTATAACTTCGGTCTCCAACTCGGTGTTGCTTATAAGATTAACGAGAATCTCTCTGTATTTGGTGGTGCTCGTTTCAATTATATCTACAACAAATACCAAGGTAGTATCACCAACATTTCAGCAAATGTGGGTGGAAACAACCAGAATCTATACGACTATTTCCAATCAAAGGTTAACGCTTTGAACGAAAAGGCAAGTGCATTGCAAACACAGGCTGTTGCTGCACAGACTCAAGCAGATGCCCTTCGTGCACAAGCTGATAAAGCTACCGATCCTACAACAAAGGCTCAGTTACAGGCTGCAGCAGACCAATACGCGGTTGGAGCACAGAAGGCAACAGCTGGTGCAAAGCTTGTTCGCGCAGGTGCAGACAAGTTGGACAGTAGCAAAGAAAAGGTAAAAGACCGCTATTTAGAGGTTTCTCAGCGCGGATGGGGTATCACTCCAATCCTCGGTATTGACTACCGCACTGGCAAATGGAACTTCGCAGCACGCTATGAGTTTACTACAAAGTTCAATATTGAGAACAACACAAAGCGTGATGACACCAAAAAGTATGAGAATGGCGTGAACACACCAAACGATATTCCTGGTATTCTCGCACTCGGTGCACAGTATGAAGTACTGAAGAACCTCCGTGTTATGGCAGGATATAACCACTATTTCGATAAGGATGCACGCATGGACAATGACAAGCAGCGCTTCCTTAAGCATAACACACAAGAGTTCCTTGCTGGTGTTGAGTGGGATATCAACCCTTCAGTGACAGTCAGCGCAGGTGGCCAGCGTACGCTCTACGGACTTGGTGATGGTAAATACCTGACCGATCTTAGCTTCGTAACGAGCAGTTACAGCTTCGGTTTCGGTGCAAAGATTAAGGTTGCAAAGAACGCTCATCTCAACGTTGCTTACTTCTTTACCAACTACTCAAACTTCAAGAAGGAATACAATGATGCTATCGAAGCAGGTCAGGAGCAGGTGACACAGCCAGATGGTACTGTAACAATGCAACCTAAGACTCTCGCAACCAAAAACACCGATATCTTCACTCGTACCAATAAGGTACTCGGTGTAGGACTTGATATTGATTTCTAAGCCACAAATAAATCTACCGTTTTCCACAACTAATACCATTAAGAGGCAGTCAGAGTGATTCTGACTGCCTCTACACTTTTATAATTTCATCATAATTACTTGTCGTTTTCAACTAATATTCATATATTTGCAGCAGAAAGGAATAAGTTTATGGAACAACAGATAAAAGTACAGGTACTGAGAGCGAAACGAAGAGTTTATCAAGCACAGAAGACAAAGGAATATAAACAACGTATAGCTAAATACCTCTCTGATGAAGAGAAAAAGATTCTCTACAGTGGAGAAGGATTCATACGTGTTCCCGACGAAGAGGCTAAGCGGGAAAAAATAGATGCCTATCCTTATCTCATATTATAATATAAAAGAAATGGACATCAAACATTATCCATATAGATTTGTAAAGAAAGTAACAGAGCCTTGGGATGGTCCCCAAGGCTTTATGCTTTTCAAAGAATTATATTCCTTCAAATCTCCCAAATCTAATCAGACTTATTGGGTTTGGATTGAGGTCTACAAACATCATTTCTATGCTGTCAAATTTCACTTGAAAGCACACAGAGATAGTGATAAGAAGTATAATGTAATGACCGGACTTAATGAAGCAAGAGAATGTATCTACACTTGCATGGCTATTATGAACGAGGTAGCAAAGAAAGATTCACAAGCTTCTTTTGGGTTCATCGGTGCCAATAGAATTGGGGAATCAGAAGATAATACCAGTCGGTTCCGTGTATATAGAAGATATACGCTTACACTATTTGGTCCTAATGAGTATGAGCATATGATCAATATAGGAAAGAGTGCCTACCTGTTATTAAACAAAAAGGAATTACGTAGCAATCCTAACCTCATCAACGACATTGTTGAAGGCTTTAAAGAACTTTACCCCTACTTTGACTAACATCCATCTTAAACCTATTAACACATGAGATAAAAGATGCTTCTCATACCTTATCTTATATGAAAAACAGGTTCTTCCGTTACTACAGTAATCCGTAGACAAGGGTTTGAAAAATCCTTACATAACTTCAAATAAGACATCACAAAATAACAGCAAAAACACAAATAAAAAGCAGGTTTGCAACCAACAGTAAATCAATTAGTTATAAAGTAGCAAAACAAAAGGTGCTTAATTGGACTTCAAAAGGGCGTTAGTTAGAACTCAAAAGGGCACCTATTGCAAGTCAATTAGGCGTCTTTTAGAAGCCAAAAGACCATGTATTAGTTTTGAACTGCACGAAAATAATTTACAAAAACCTATAATATGGTAATAAGTTATATGCAGAAGACAGATAAACATCACACCTAATTAGGGAATTTCCGCTAATTCCCTACCTTAACATTAAGTTCCGCCCAATTAGAGAACAAGACTTTAGAAAAGTGACAAGAAACTATATACTAAAGTGGATCAACATCATAATACACTTGAAGAGCACCATATCTCTTATCCTTCAACATGGCTTCTAAGGCTCCACGAAGATACTGGCGAACACGAGAATAGTCAATACCATTCTCCAACTTTAGCATAATCTTTCTAATGTTTAAGGTCTTCACTCGAGCTACAGCAGGTTTGTCGGGACCTAACACACGGTCACTAAAGATTTCACGGAGCCTACTTCCTAATTCCAAACCTGCCGAATTTACCGTGTTTTCATCCCTATGCTTCAAATAGACATAGACAAGTCGATAGAATGGAGGGTAATGAAATTCCAGCCTCTCGGTAAGTAAGTCGGAATAAAACGACTGATAATCATTACGCACCACCTGCTGAATAACAGGTAACTCTGGACTCTTTGTCTGTAGAATTACCAAGCCCTGCCTACCCTTTCTGCCTGCTCGTCCACTCACTTGACTCATCATCATAAACGCTTGCTCGTATGCACGAAAGTCTGGATAATTCAACATCGAGTCTGCATTGAGGATTCCAACGACAGATACCTTATCAAAATCGAGACCCTTTGAAATCATCTGCGTACCTATCAGAAGATTACTCTTCCCTATAGAGAAGTCGTTAATCAAACGCTCATAAGCATTACGTGTGCGGGTTGTATCAAGGTCCATACGAGCTATACGAGCCTCAGGGAAGATATAGCGGATCTCATCTTCAATCTTCTCCGTACCATAACCACGACCACGGATATCCTCACTTTCACAACAAGGGCAAACCTCTGGCATCTTCATCGTATAACCACAATAGTGGCAAGAGAGGTAGTTCATATTCTTATGATACGTCAACGAAACATCACAGTCTGGACACTTTGGTACCCAACCGCACTGCCTACATTCCACCATAGGGGCAAAGCCACGTCGATTCTGAAATAGAATAGCTTGTTCGCCACGCCCCAAAGCCTCACGAACAGCGGAGAGAAGACGCGGAGAGAAGGGACCTGTCATCATCTTTCGACGATAAAGATCCTTTATATCAACAATCTCTATTTCGGGAAGTTGGATATCTTTATAACGGCGTGTCAGCTCAACAAGTCCATACTTGCCTTGTTTTGCATTGTAATAGCTTTCCATCGAGGGTGTAGCTGTTCCCAAAAGCGTCTTTGCATTAGGATACATCTGTGCCAACACTATCGCTGCTGAGCGAGCATGATAACGAGGAGCAGGGTCTTGTTGCTTAAAACTCTGCTCATGTTCTTCATCTATAATGACAAGACCTAATCGATGAAATGGGAGAAAAATAGCACTTCTTGCACCTAAAATCACATCGTAAGGCGAATCAGATAACTGCTTATGCCATATTTCCACACGCTCCGCATCGCTATACTTACTGTGATATATTCCCAAACAATCGCCAAAGACGGCTTTCAGACGTTCTGTTATCTGTACGGTTAGGGCAATCTCTGGCAAGAGGTATAACACCTGTTTATGTTCATTGAGTGCCTTCTGAATGAGATGAATGTATATTTCCGTCTTTCCAGAAGAGGTCACGCCATGTAGTAGTGTCACTCGATGACTCATCATTTGCAAGAGAATCTGATTGTAAGCCTCCGTCTGTGCTTCGTTTAGAGGTTTTATATTCTCTGGATGTGATGGCTTTCCACTGTTCAATCTACCGACCTCCTTCTCATAGGTAACCAATATTTTTCGATCCTGTAAGGCGCGAATAACACCAACAGAAGCATGAGTAACGTTCATCAACTCCTCTCTGGTCACCTCTCGCAGCACTGTCTTTGGTGTAATTTCTGCCATTTCATCGACACCAGCCAACTGCAAATAAGCCATAAGAACTTCCATTTGTTTCGCTGCACGCTTCATAGAATCAATCATAAGTGAGAGCGTCCTTTCATGGCGTAAGTTGTCAACTAATCGGATATAAAGTTCTGTTCGTGGTCGATAACCGTATTCCTCTTTCAGTCCCGACGGTAATGCCGCCTTATAGACATCCCCAATTGGCGACATATAGTAATCGGATATCCAATGCCATAGCTTTAGCTGCTGTGGGAGAAGCACGGGAGTGTTATCCAATACATCTATGATATTCTTATAGATAATCTTCTTTCCGCCTGCTGCATCATTCTCCGATGAATTCGGTATATTTACAGGATAGTCCGCAACAATACCCACATAGGTCTTACTCTTCCCCAAAGGCACAGACACACGTACACCAGCTGTCACCCGAGACGCCAATGCATCGGGTACACCATACGTAAAATAGCCTTCAAGAGGAAGGGGGAGAATAATATTAGCGTAAGTCATTACAAAATCTTTATTACCTATCAACCACTGCAAACTATGCCATAAACCAGACATTGGTTTGAATACAAAGTTACAAAGAAAGATGCAAATACACAATGATAGAAGTCATCAATAACACTATTCTATCACAGAAACGGTCTCAACATAAAGTTTTATCACATAAAAATCCCACTTCATTCTCGATGAAATGGGACTTTTTAATATATTACTAAACTTCTATTCTTAGAAGAAATAAGCCAACCCAACTGCCAAGAGCTATTACGACTACCCTTCTTATTAAAGACAGACGTCGCTGCATCAGTTGCTGTTTTCCACGTAGCATTGCCTGTTTTACCACAAGCAATATTATAGTTAGCACTAACTTGCAAATGTTTAAATGCCGTTACACCGAAACCAAGGTTGACACTGAAGTTACTATTCTTCAAAGCATAAGTACTTCTCATGTTCCACTGATACTCCTTTTCACCAATATTAAATGCAATCTGAGGACCGCCAAAGAAGAAAATACTTGCCACACTACCTAATCCAATAGAATAGCGAGCATTCACCGGGATCGCTATCTGCTGTTGTTTTACGGTCTGCGTCATAGTAGCATAATCAAGTTTGGCTGCTCGATAGTCATAGAGAACAGAAGCATCCATACCTAAACCTACTACTGGTAAGGTGAACTTCACAGTAGGACCAATGAACCAACCTGTCTGATTAGATTTATTAAAAACATCACTATCAAAGTAGAAATCACTCAAATTCAGTCCTGCCTTTACACCAAACTTTAATGGTTCATCAGCATGGGCAGGAACAGAAATAAGAAATGATAGGGCTAAGAAACCCAATGAAATAATTTTCTTCATGACCATAAGTATTAATGATAAAGAACTAAATTCACTCCTCATCATGCAAAACAGGTATGCTTACATATCTGAGAGAGACTCGAAATAGTACAACTTTTTCGAGTACCCTTATACATTAACTGAATCTGTAAGGATATTATTGTCCGTTTAAAATTAATTAAGTTTGGTTCTATAAAATTCCTTTAATGAAGTTTTATCTATCCCTCATTAAAGGCTGATTCCATCGTAGATTCTACAGAAGCAACCTTAAGGAAATTTAGGTTCTTCCAAAAGATGGAGCGATAATGTAAGCCTATTACATAGTAAGTTACATAAGAAGCAGAAGAAACAGAACTTAAAACAATACACAGAGGTGTCTCTATTGAGCTACAAATCTAAAAATAAAACCTCCCTTTCCTCCTTCCCTCCGTGTGAGATTTAGCTTCAAAAGATAAAGAAATATATTGACAAAATAATCAAAGAAAAGGAAAAGATATGACTTAAAAGCGAGCTGCTTTAGCTCCTATGTAAATCATTTGCTATCAAATAGTTGCAGAGATGGATTTTTAAAGGTGCTTAACAAGGCTTCAAAAGGGCGTTAATAAGAACTCAAAAGGGCATCTCTTGCAAGTCAATTGGGCGTTAAATACAAGCCTTTGATGGTCTTTTAAAAACCAATATGTGAAAAATTAGGACAAAAAGAGATTTCAGTCATTTAAGTGATAAGCTTGGCTTGTTACATTTAGAACTTTAAGAAAAATAAAACAGAGCAACTCCAAGTTTTTGTTACAAACTTAGAGTTGCTCTGTATGCCTTATTATATAATAGCTTTAGACTACTACACCAAACTTCCGAAGAGCAAAAAAGAATATTAATGACGCTCGCGGCGAACTGTTACACGCGCTGGAGAGACTCCTGCACTGCCACTTGAAGATGAACGACGAGAGCGACTAACACCACTTGTCGATGGACTTGTGCGACGAGAACGTCCAACCTTTCTTGGGGCTTTCTCAGCTTCCTTAGCCGCAGAGATACTATCAAGGCTATCTCGACGAGCTGGATCGCCATAGATTGTCTTCTCGAAAGCAACCAACTCACGCTCTATCTTCTTCTGTTCTGCAGCCATTGCAGAATCATTAGGACAGTATTGTGCGAGCGTCTTACCTAACATATTGGTTGTCTTGTAAATCTTTCCCTTATAGAGATTCATCGTGAAATAATCGTCAACACTCATTGTTGCAGCATTATTCAGATTACTGGTCATGATAGTTTGCTTAGCAAGGAATGGGGCTAAGTCATCATAACGCACCCAGAAGAGCGGGTATTTCACTTCACCATCTCCGAAATCATCTTCACGATACATAATCGGACAAAGGGCTACGACCTTACGATGAAACGTTGCTGTTCCTTGATCATAATAGGCACTCTCTTTGAGATAATAGCCTTTCACCTCACCTGAAGGGATATCACTGTTGTCAAGGCGGATGCCATGATCGGTGCGCTCGTAGAAGATATGATAGTTATCAAGGAACTGCAAAGGCTTAACTCGAGCAGAATCCGTAAATATCTCATTGCCGTCCATACGATAGTTATAGGCTGCAATACCACCACGATTAGGACCATTCATCATCAACTTGAAGATGTAGGTAAAGAGATTCATCTGCGAACCTACAGGTTCAGTAGGATAATATAATCCAGCATTAGCATCCTCGGTAAGTTTGAGTTCACGATAGATATCACGTCGCCAAACAACATCTTCCTCCATAGGAGCAGTTGTAGGGAAGGATATCTGCGCACGTGTTGTAATCGTATTAGCAGGCGACTGACGCTGTTGTTGATTACGACGTGCAGCAGGCTGCGCACTTACAGAGAGTGCCAAGCAGGCTGTGCAGACTATGAGAAATATCTTTTTCATTATTATTTTGTTTGTTCTTTACTAAAAGAGAAGCTGTGATATAGTGTTTTACAAGTAGATATAGTATCAACACTATCTATCAACTTGTCAACCCATAAACTTGTCAACTCGTCTACTACTACCTCACAATAACCTCCATATTTCTTCCATTAAGCGTTCGAGTGGTACCATCAGGTCCATGAACGACAACGTTTGTGATATAGAATCGCTTGTTACGGCTCAACTGTCGGAACTGTTCTTTCTGCTGTGGAGAGAAGGAAGCACCGTTACTTGCAAGCGGTACAGCATTACCCATATTATCAAAGAAGACAACACGGAAGCTGGTTACACTGAAAGGAATATCGAGTAAACCATCATCAATAGCAGCCTGAATGCCTGGTGCAGACATAAGTGCTGCCTTTGAGAGGGCTCCACTCTTAAATCTATCAGCACCCATAGCGATATATGGCGATGGATCCGGCAATTTTCTCACACGGAACTGGTATTCTCCAATCTTGCGACCCTTAGCGGATACAGAGATCGTTACAGGCTGACCAACGGCTGAAGGACGTGCGATAAAATGGCCACCACCCCTTGATACGAGTGATCCTCCTGACATAGTAGCTTGCACATCATGCTGAGAAGTATTAGGAATACTAATGGTGATTGGGTTATCAAAGCCTGCATAGAGTACATTCATCAGGTCTGCTGCAATAGTAGCCATTCCATCGAAAGGTGGAACCTTCTGCATCCCTTGAGGACTGATATACTCTTTTGGCTGTGGACCACCCGTCACCCAATAGTCTTGTGAGAAGTTTCTACGCAACACATTACCTGTTAAGTCCTTGATAAGGATGTATCCACTCAAGGTATGTTTACCAGGTGCACCTGCTTTCACAGTTATCTGGTTGCCCTTGATAAGTTGTCCATTTACAAAGACCTGTGGCTGTTGTGTAGAGTCTACAGCCCCCATAAACATCTGTGCAGTCATTGATTCACCTGGATAAAGGCGTGTCTGACTTGGCACAACGAATGCCTGAAGCTTGTTAACGCGTATGTCTTTTAAACCAACATTAGCCACCAAGGTGTGTAACACCTCACCTTCTGCATAGCGAACATCACTTTGCAACTTAGAGAGAAGCGTTACCGCTGCCGCAACAGGCATATTTTCGAACATATACTCTTCCCAGTTCTTACCCATTGAATGGCGAGGTACCTCCGTAGAAAGGTTACTTGCGATAATCTTCTTCTGTCGTGGGTCTGTTACAAACTGCAATATACGTGCTCGATAGCTATTGATAGCCTCATAAAGCTTATGCCCTTGTCCATTGGCTGGGTTCAACATAATGTAACTGGCAGCCTCAATATTATCCTTTCCCTCGATGTTTAAGGGGTCACCTTTCTCACCGTCAGCCTCACGAACGATGGCTACTTTCAGCGCTTGTGCATAGTTATAGAGGGAATCACTCATCTCTCTGACCGTAGATGCCATCATAAACCACTGCTTTACCTTCTGTGGATTCTTGCGCATCATTTGGTCGAGTTCGCCAAAGATAGCATCATTTCCTTGGATGAATTCCCCGTCGTACGGTTCAGGCTCTCTTCAACAACAGAGAAGCCATTGAGTACCTCGGTAGAGATATTCAATGCCAACATTGCCATGAGGACGACGTACATAAGGTTAATCATCTTCTGGCGTGGGGAAATCTTTCTCTTCTTAATAGCCATTAATTCTATTATTTGTAGTGGGAAGACAGCTAAAAACAGACGCCTTCCCTACCATATTTCATCATTACAAGCTTTCAGGTGTAGACTGCTGAGGGGCAACACCAGGTGCTGCCACACGCATATTAACAGTCATTGCCTCAATCATTCGAGCATAGATACTATTGAGTTGCTCTATCTGCTGTGCCATCTTACGGGTCTGATCATTAATCTGGTCGATTGTACCAATCTGCTGGCTGGCACTCTTAAGTTGCATCTCATAAACCTTAGCGATACCTGTGAGGGTACGATTGAGGTTCTCCATCTCTTCGCTATCACGTGTAAGACGTTGACTCTGGTCGTTCACTTTACCCAACATCTCTGTCAGATTCTGCAATGCAGCAACATAGTTTGTTTGTGCTTCTACCATCTCTGGTGTCTGCTGTTGTGCATCTGTGATAGCCTTACTCTGCTGACTAACAACGGCTGCAGCAATATCATTAGCTGAAGGCATTGCCTCTTGAACACTCTGTGCAATGTTCTCTGCAGCAGCATATTGTGGCTGTGGCACAGCTGTGGGGCGTTCTACAGTATTTTCGTTGTCATCAAGAAGTTCCTCAGTAACATGTGTTGGGAGTTCACGACCATCATCCGTCTTATCAAATGGACGGTCAAACGCCGAGAGGAAGAATACGATAACCTCAGTACCCATACCGAAGTAAAGCATAATATTAGCTCCTGGCAAGTGGGTCAACTTAAACAAAGCTCCAAGAATAACCACTGATGCACCCCAACTATAACCATAGTTTAGGAACGTTTGTCCAGGAACACTATCCATCCACTTCTGCAGATGGTATATGAGATTGTATTTACTGTACTGTGTCATTTATCTTCTCTTTTTCTTACTGCTTTTCTTATTCTCTTTTGCTGCCTCACTTGAAGAACTTGCAAGACTACGAACACAACGGAAACCAATGTAGCTACGTGGTTGGTTCTGATACTCCCAAGTACGCCAAGCACTGCGGATATAGCTCTCTGGATCCTTCCAGCTACCACCACGAACACTCTTCTTCTTCAAGCGATATGGGTCTTCTTTGGCAGCTTTATAGTCCAACTGTGGGTTAAGGTCATTCATTGCATCAACACCTGCCTCTGTATAAATGGTACTTGTCCACTCGGCAACATTACCTGCCATATCATAGAGACCATTAGAGTTTGCACCATAGATACCAACCTTACTTGTAATCAAGTTACCGTCTTTGGTGTAGTTTCCACGGTCTGGCTTAAAGTTGGCATAGAAACAACCGTTACCATTCTTGACGTTTTGATTGTCCCAAGGGAACTCATCTTGATTCTTTCCACGAGCAGCAAACTCCCACTCTGCTTCTGTAGGGAGGCGGTAACGCTGTACATAGCGCGCCTCTTTTCCCAAGCCTTTAAGCAGATACTCCGTACGCCAAGCACAGAAAGCATTAGCCTGCTCCCATGTTACACCTACTACAGGATAGTTGTTATAAGTTGGATTACTGAAGTAATTACGGAGATAAATCTCGTTGTCTGAATTGCGGAAGTCATTCACCCAACAAGTTGTATCTGGATAGATATTAACGATATAGGTATTGAGGAAGTCCCAAGGACCTGTCAACGGACGATTGATAGTCTCGTTATGAATAACGCCGTTTCATCGACATAAGCGGTATCCTTTGATATCATCACCACCTCATTAGGGTCGACTGTGATATCAGTATTCAAATTACGCTCCTGTGGATTCAAACGGTTACGACGAAGAGCGGCTGATGTATAATCATAAATCTCATAACGATAATTCAACTGTCTGCCATCAATGCTCTTCTCACCTGTTACTGGATTAGTTACATAAAGGCTCTCGAAAGCACGCTGCTCATCCTCATTAGGCTTACGAGGAAGTCGCTTATTCCAGTCCAAGTGTGGTGTGACGGGATCGCCATTCTTGTCTTCTGTAATCATATAGCTTTCATCACCACCATATGCAGGGTCTGCCAAACGGGTACGGATAATAGAATCACGAACCCACTCTACAAACTGCTTATACTCGGAATTGGTCACCTCTGTTTCATCCATCCAGAATCCATCAACAGAGATGTCCTTTACAGGTGTCTTCTTACCCCATAGGGAGTCCTGCTTTTCCAAACCCATTCTTAACCAGCCACGCTTGACAAGTGTCATGCCGTAAGGTGCTGGTTCGCGGAAGGCACGACCTCCACCAACGCCAGTGACCTCACCGCCACGACCTGACGAAGCGGTTGACTTACCAGCAAAACAGCCTGTCAATGTTCCCAAGACAAGTGCACCAAGACAAATGGCAACTATACTTTTCTTCATTTTCATTATATCTTTCTATAGAAATCTTACGCTTTTATGTTTGTTCCTGCCTTTCTTCTGCAGGTTTATATCGGTTTGATAGCTGACAAACAGCCCATGACTACCATTCTTGAAAGCTGCTGTACCCGTGTACATCTCATAGCTATAACCCAAGTTAATTCCGTGGAAGGTTCCGCCAATCATGGCTGTCACAGAGTTTGTTGGACTATAAGAGACTCCTCCATAAAGTACTTTCTTCTCGTGCGTGTAGACTAACCGAGCGGTGATATCAGCCCGATAGTTCACGCCGTCATACCGTCCCAAGACAGAAGTCGGTATAGTAAGAAACGGATTTCGTAATTTAATATTGTATCCACCCGTTAAATAATATGTACGATTTATCTGTAATTCATTGGTCTCACCCAAATCTACTAAGGGCGCATTGAGATGCTGAACAGATGCACCAACATACCAGTTCTTATGTGTATAATAAACTCCAACACCCAAATCGAGTCCATGACCGTTGACTTCTCCTTGTGCTAAGCTGGGTCGCTTGACTCTTCTGGATCTAACTTAGAGCCATCTAATTTTTCAAATAGCATACCCACCTGAACACCTGCTGATAGCATTCCGCCCCAAAGGTCCTTGCGAAAGGCGTATTGTCCAGCTACACGCTGATGGACATAGGCTCCTAACTTATCATTCAAAATAGAAATACCCACTCCATGATATTGCTTCATGAAATAGATAGGCATGTCTGCTCCGACATAAAAAGTATTTGGATTGTGCTCATAACCTACAAAGTCGAGGGCGTATGCACCCACAACATTCAGTTTGTTGTCCTTTCCGACTGTAGCTGGATTAAACGATGGCTCCATCGCCCAATAGTGACTATAAGACGGATCGTACTGTGCCTTGACAGGGTTTCCTATCAGACAAGCAAGTGAGAATATGAGTATTAAACGTTTAAACACGTGTCTATAACGTATGTCTGGTTGAATTATTGCTTTCTACACGTATAAATATTAAAGAGCGTATGAATATAGAAAGGAAACGCTCTGACAAGAAAGGATTGCCACATCTCTACTCCTCTACATCTTACTTGTCAAGAGAAAGAAAGTATACATAGGTAATGATTGTAAATTAATTTCACAAACCAGTTTTTTAATGATGCTCTTTTAGCTTTGAAAAGACGCCCAATTAGCTTGCAAAAGATGCCCTTTTGAGGTCCAACTAACGCCCTTTTGAAGTTCAATTAAGCACCTCTTACAAACCAAGACTATAACTAATTGATTATAAAATAGTTGCAAGAAAGCCAAAAACCTTAGTGTCTCGATAAAAAACGACCAACAAAGATGATTATTTTGTCATATAATTTCAAATAGCAAAAGCGATGGGTTCTATCTCTATCTGAGTCTGTACGTATGAAAAGTTAAGCCAATAACAGATACTATATATACAATAAAAAAAACTCATATACATATTAGTATGGGCTATTAGTTGAGCTTCTGCAACCCACTGACAACAATAAAAAAGAGGTTGTAACGTAGCGTTACAACCTCTTTTTTATTCTTTAATATTCGTCTTCATTCCACAAGAAATCGTCCTTTGAAGGATAGTCAGGCCAAATATCCTCGATACTATCATAGACATCTCCTTCGTCTTCAATTTCTTGAAGATTCTCAAGAACCTCAAGTGGTGCACCTGATCGCATTGCATAGTCAATCAGCTCATCTTTTGTTGCAGGCCATGGAGCATCTTCCAGCTTAGAGGCCAATTCAAGTGTCCAATACATATTCTTATTTTTTTACATGATTCTTAGTGCGTGCAAAAGTAACATTTATTTTCTTATCTGCAAGTATTTTTCCATGTTTTTTCACTTAAACCACTATCATTATTCAAATAACGTGACAAAATGAAGAAATAATCTGATAATCTATTGACAAACTTAAAGATTTCTGGTGAAATTGTTGCGATATGGGATAGTGTTACAATTCGACGTTCTGCACGACGACAAATCGTACGACAAACATGACTTTGAGCTGCTGATAGAGTTCCTCCTGGTAGAATCAAAATGATGCTGTACAGGGAGTTGGGATGAGAGCTTATCGATATTTGTTTCTATCTCTTTAATAAGTTTTTGTGTGTAAAGATGGTCTTCTTCCTTCATATCTGCACAAGCAAGTTGCCCACCAATCACAAAGAGTTCTTCTTGAATTTCCACCAAAAATCAATTAAGCTGACAAAAGTATCTCCTTCTTTTAAGGTATCTGCTTGCAGTAACGAGATAAGTAAACCTATATTCGCATTTAATTCATCTAATGTTCCATATGCTTCTATACGCATATCATCTTTCGATAAACGACTACCATCACATAAGGAGGTCATACCCTTGTCACCTGTCTTCGTATATATCTTCATAATAGTATTACATTTCTAAAGTTTAACCTTGTGTTTTCAAAAATTCACTATATATGACTGCTTTACCATATCATTTTTCAGAAACAGTACGCCACAATAATATAAATCAAAGCTAACACCTGTACGCGAATCTGATATAAGTTCTGACCAGTATTTCTGAGCATCTCTGTCTCGCTTAATATTCTCTATGATCAACACACTTGATGAA